>Ga0160420_100037_pt1 | contig 85170 bp, 78 predicted proteins | sample CelAP2metagpilot_FD_108197 | JGI IMG/M metagenome (GOLD analysis project Ga0160420, IMG submission 108197) | Phycosphere-associated microbial communities from algal ponds in Kailua-Kona, Hawaii, USA - Cellana AP2-5-5 metagenome pilot | ecosystem: Engineered > Artificial ecosystem > Aquaculture >...
GGGGGGGGTTTAGGTGGGTGCGGCGGCAGTAAACAAAACAGCCGCGTGCCACGCACGCCTGCCTCGGCGTCCTCCTGTCCCACGATACTGTCGTTCACCTTCAGGCTGACGCGCGGGTGGATCAGCTGTGGGTGTGTGGTGTGTGGCGCGGTGAATGGGTGGGTAGGAAGGAGGGAAGGGAGGGAAGGGGGGGATAGGTGGGTGCGGCGGCAGTAAACAAAACAGCCGCGTGCCACGCACGCTTGCCTCGGTTCTTGGGAGGAGGAGAAAGCATTCTACTGCTCCTGGCAATCTACCATCATGGTAGTGTAGCAGCTGTTGTCCAACATGTAACAACTGGCCTGGACTAGCCTGAAGCCATTGCCCAAGTACGCATCCCTCGTCCCAGAATGTCACAAAAAAGCTTGTCAAACTATTTTTGTGTAGAAGAAGGGAGGAAGAGTCAACGAATGCACTTTCCTTGGGGGGAGCTCGGCGACTTGTTCGGATTTGGGGCGGGATGTGCTTACATTATCAGACGCACAGGCCAGATTTCATATCATGCTTTGTTTCTGCTTGGCTTTCATCCACGGCCGTATATATATGCTTTGTTTCTGCTTGGCTTCCATCCAAGACCGTATACGTGAGTTGTTGACTTTAAAGACGACGGGACTTTCCTTTCTAGGACTTTCGGGTAGCGCCTGCCTTGCCGAGGGCGCACATACCACCCAACAGAAAACCAGATGCACGCACGCGCTGGAATCACCGAAAGATCCGACAACTTCGAGCCTGGCCTTGCCGTTCTCCCCAAGGGATCATGAGAATGTGCGGCCTGAAAAGCAAGATACCTTCTTCTGCGTCCACTATCGTTGCTATCATGCAAAAATGATCACCTGGCAATTAATCATTGCCAGGTGTACCTTTTGGTATATTTCCAACACAAGGTATGTGCCCGTTGGAGGGAACGGGCACATACCAAAATATTTACGGTTTTCACCTTTGTGTTTTTCCCAAGCACCACCCCGCCACTTGACCTGTCGCACAAAAGATAAAGAAAAGAATCAGGTCTACCTATTTCACTACGAGACTTGGTGTGTCTTTTTCCTCCGTGTTGTGCATTTGGCGTTCCCAAGTAATTTCTTCCCAGGTGGTCGTCGCCTCATATTTTTTCTATCTTGATTTTTCCCTGACAAGTCTGAGCCATTGACTGCCAGGGAGGGTTTCCGCGTTCAAATTTACATCAATTTTGGTGGGCGACAAAGAAGGAAGAGGAAGGGAGAAAGACAATGCAATATAGAAGAAGGAGAAGAAGATTCGACCAAGAGAAAGATAGAAGGAAAAGAACAGGACGAATAAAAAGAGAAAGATATGAAGAAGAGAATAAGAAGAGGAGAATAAGGAAAAGTGCAAAATTTAGGAGAAAAGAATAAAGAGAAGAGAAAGAATAGGGGAAAAAGGTAAGAAGGAAAGTGGACCAAGAGGAAGAAGAAGAAGAAGAAGAGTTGTTAGGAAGAAGAAGAAGAAGAAGAAGAGTTGTTAGGATGAAGAAGAAGAAGAGTTAGGTAGAAGAAAAAGAAGAAGAAGAAGAAGAAGAAGGAGAAGATGAAGAAGAAGATGAAGAAGAAGATGAAGAAAAGAAGAAAAGAAGAAGAAGAAGAAGAAATAGAAGAAGAAGAAGAAGATGAGAAGGAGGATGAGAGAAGTCAAGTGAGAAGAAGAAGACAAAGACGAGATCGAGGGAAAAACGGGATGGGGGGATGGGAGAGATAACAGCCATGAAGAAGGAAGGTAGGAAGGCTCAAAAGAAAGAATGAAATGTAAGTCTCAGCGAAAAAGATCCTAGTAGGCATTCTCTATCTGCGTAGGGCATGATCGGGAAAAATTCGTCCCAAATCCCATTCCGCGACCCAAATCCCAGAAGATATACACTCAAAAGTGATAATGATACATCACGTTTTCCATGGGATGGAAAGCGTAGATCAAGAAGATAATAATCCCTTGGAAAACGTAGATCAAGAAGACAATTGTAGAGGTGAAAAGATGTATGTATGAGAAGTCTAAAAAAAGTACCATCGCAAAATAAAAGTAGAGCCTACGAGGTCTTTAAATTTACATTTTTGTTTCTAGTTGCTCCCCCAAGAATGATCCACCCTCACCAATGGCTCCTGCTGCTGCCCCCTCTGCTTCCCATACCCCACCGAGGAACCAGATCTCCGCACAACCATCACCTCACATAGTCTCTCCTGCTGAAATTCCTGAGCAGTAACCAAATCTAATATTATCAACCCCTTTACATCATGTAATCCCGCCATCAGCGGCAACAACTGAAAGGTAAGCCTCTGCGTCCCATGGGCAGGGACAAGACCCGCATTTTGAAACGATTTCCCTGTTACATACACGCCTTGCATGGTATCCAGATGAAACTGCACCTGAAGCCACAAGTCCTTTTCTGTGTTGTTGTGCAACTCACAATCCGCCGTGTATACCTGTCCCTGGACCAACACTCCTGCTCCCTCTCCCTCTTCTTCATCCTGCTGTTTTTCCTCCTTTTCCAGTCCCATGGAGGCAGTTAAAGGTCGGACTAGCCGCAGCTCTACGGGACGGAATGCTGTGGCTACATCTGGCGAGCAATGTACACGGGGGCTTAACAATGTCCCTGCCTCTCCCAAGGTCGTCCGCCAGGAGACTCGGAGCTGCCCTAAAGGGATACCTGCAGCGAGGACAAGTGGTAGCGCTTGGCTCTGCTGCTGCTGTTGGATGTCGGGACGGAGGCGATATATGTACTGAACAACGTCCTCTGGTAGTAGATAGACGTGCCGATCAAATGCAGCCACACAATCCAAGAGATCTTCGTCCTCTTCACTATCATCGATGTCGTACTCATTCTCCTTTCTCGTTTCGCTGCTACTTCTGCTCACTCCACCTCCTCTCCTTCTTCTCACGACATCCTTCGACGACGGCACCACCACCATTTCTGCCCTCAAGCCTTCCTCTGCCAGAAACACCACATCCTCCAATAGCAAACTCGTGTGTCGCTCCGTGATATTCTTCACCTGTGCCTGCAGGAGCACTTCCCCCGTAGGCAAGGCTTTTTGAGTCGTCGTCAATGACACCGGATTGTACACCTTGAATTTAAATCGTTTCATCATCGGTCTTGGTCCCTCTCCTCCAAACCCTACCCCTCCTCCGCCTGCATGCTTAGCCGTTGACGTAAACTCAAGCTTGATGGCCAGATAATACCAGTCTAAGTCTTGTAAGACATGCTCTACCACTACGTCTAGATTCTCTCCGGGTCGCAGCTCGCGAGGCCGCTCCCGACTCACGCCAAGTCCTCCCCACTGTCCGGGTAAAGGTAGAGGTGGTGGGTCAAGCCCCTCTAAATCTGCTTGACGTGTCGCCGCCATATTTTGCAAGGGTACCTCGGTGCTTCTAGAGCTCTTGAGGGAGGCATGGGCTTCGAGGATGTAGATGGAACACGGCAGGGTATTGACAACGGAGACGTAGGCACAAAACGTCTCGCCTAAGTAAATTTTTCCAAACTCCTCAGGCAGTGCCAGGCATGATTGCATCAGAAAATCAGATTGGACCACTTCGGCAGCTAGGACTGTGGGTGGGGCAGTCCCGTTGCCACCGCTATTTCTGCTGCTGGTTCCCGCGCTCATGCGTCGGTTAATGGAAGCGAGTTGCCTCGCCACGCCGGCCCCAATACTGACCTGGTCGTAGAGCCGCGGCTTGAACAACCGCCGCACAAAGATCTCCGGGTTGGCCGTGCTGCAGTTACTAGCTTGCCGCTGCTGATGCTGCTGTTGTTGCTGTTGCTGCGGTTGTGGTAGCAAAGGTGGTGGTAGTGGCAGCGGCTGCCCTCCAGAAGACGCCATGCTATGATTGTCCAGGCCCGCGGAAAAATATGCCTGTTCTGAAAAAAGGGATAACAGGATGTGGTAAGGGGTCGGTGAAGTCCACAGTGTTACTGTAGTCATAAAGGAGGGAAGGACAAGGGATAAGGGAAGCGGCATCGTGCCTCGTCTTCTCCGCAGTTCCCCTCCCTGGCGATCGACGCATCACTCAACCGCTGCAGCTTGTAGCCCCAAGAACGCACTCTCACGTCCTCACCTCGCTCCTTAACTACTCTATGCACACAACGGCACAGGTACCATCAAGGATATATCGGGGCTGCCTTATGTCCGGAGGGCCTGCACCAAAAAAAAAGTCTAACGCAAGACTTCATATTATCCAACCTAGGGTCCAGCCTTCTTCAATTGAACCAGTTGCCCTTCTCACCGCCACTGCTACGGCCATCCCTTTGGTTTCTGGCGTCCCTTACCATGACGAAGAAGCATCAAAAGGGCAAGCAAAAGCGGCGGCTGTTCGAGCGGTCCGAGACGCCCACGGACGATGACGGCTTCCCCACTTCCTCGTCCTGCTCCGCGTCTTCCCCTGCCTTCAGCTGTGAGGGGCCAGCTCCCCCCACGTGTGTAGACGACGCCTACACTTACGAGTCACGCTCGGCCACTTCTCGCCACAGAATCGGCAGCAGCAGCGGTGGTGGTGCTGGAAGTGGTGGTGTGGGCGGGGATGAAAGGCATGGTGGGAGTAGTTGGAAAGTGGAGGCGAATGCGAACGCTAGTGGTCGAAGCGACAGCCAGAGCAAGGGTAGCAGCGGAAATAACGGCAGCCAATGCAGTGACAAGGACCACCCACATTGGCCGGCTGGTAACTCAGCGAAATGGGACACGCTTGCCGCGCCCAAGCTGCATCTATACGAGGGTATTGCGGGGTTGTTTGAGGATAATGAGCATGCAATCGGAAGGACCTATACCGAGGCGGCCTTGGAGCACTGGCGGGGGTTGACCGTAGCAAGCAAGGCGAAGATACTTAGTGGGGTATCAAGGGAGGATGTGTACGATAGCTTGAGAGAGGTTGAGATCACGACGCAGTTTCCTGTGGAGGGGGAGCCGAGGGAGGAAACAGCGCGAAAAGTGGCGGAGCAGTTTTTGCATGCCATGGAGGTGACTGATGGGGTTTTCAAGTTCCCACATGCGCCAACGCTGGAGTTTGTAGGATTTTTTGCGTGTTTGGAGACGAATTTGCTGATGTCCATGGAGGAGAGTAAGATCAAGAATGAGGCCGCGATGGTGCTCTTTCTTCTGTTGTGGCGGCAGTCGTGGTGGTTGTATGGTTTTGTCCCTCTTCTCCTCCTGCTGTTGCTAGAAAACAAGTGGTGTACCACTATGCGTGCTTGGGTATGGGAGGGTATGTGGCACGGATTCTGTGGACGGAGACGGTGGCAGCCTTATGTAAGATGGAAGGTCGAGGCATACATGGTTGCTGCCCTCAGCATCGTCATGTCCTCTCAGGAGCGGAAGAGATGGTACTACCTTTCCGTCATTTTAACGGTCGCGGCAGTTTTTCTCGATTATCAGTCCGCCTCAACTCGATCGGGAATGGTCGACTCCACGACGTTAGTCAATACGAGGCAGCTTTTATTGCACCTGCAGAAGTTCCTACTTCTCCTCCTCGCTTACCCAAGATATATCGACTTCCTTTCCATAGGATTCTACTACTTCCCCACGGTTTTTATCCTCGTTCTGTCTAGCATTTATTTCTTAGTTGGGTTCGGTATCCAATTATTCTGGCGACTGGTGCGTGTCAAGGTCATGTCGAGATTCCCCAAATGGAGGGATGGGTTGGACGCATGGTGGCAAGAAGGGAGGGATGGCTTGAATCGCGCGGTGGTCATGGCCCTGGTTGCCATCCTTGTTATCCCTTACACGTTTTATAAAAGCTGGTACACAGTTCCGGCGTGGCGGGGATCATTTTGGCGGATTCTTAGTGTGCTGGTTGTGACCAATTTAGCTTCTGTGGAGGACTTGCAACGCACGTACTCGGCAGCGAAAGAAGGGACGAGTACTATTTTGTATCGTGCGAGGAGGTGGATCAGGAAAATGATGGCATTTTCAGACAAAGCGAGGAGGGAGAAGGCGGCGTCGGAAGCGTAGGCCAAGGAAGCGTGGGATACGGAGTTTCGATTGGGAACTGAATAAGAAACGGTCGTAGGAGGAGAGGCAATAGAGGGGTTGTATGATAGCGAAGAGACATTTTCGCCAACAAATTGATCGCACGAAGAAGCAATTTGGAAACCAGCTTTCGAGCGAAGGGAGGAACGACAACAACACAAAAACATGCTTTTGCCTTTTGATACTTGCTGGCTGGCCTTCCTCATCTTGTGCTATAACAAGATTCCTGCCAGTAATAGCTACAAAACAAAATCGAACTTTTATGCACGGTAACACTGTGTAGGATTACCTGAAACAACGTTTCGTTCTGTACACCTGTGACGGTGACGTCGCGTATGTTCCGGCGCGCAGAGACCCACATCGCCCACCAGCATTCTTCCCGGGCGCCGTGCTTTAAAACGAGGGTAAGCAGTGTGCACCACAACAGTAGGAATTCGTTGTAGTTTTAATTGAGTCCTTAACACACACCACCATAGGTTCTAAATATTTGCGGTTCTATCCATCTCCATCTGGAGCCATGGCCAGCAGGGCGCGAGGCGACAGCTCACTACCTCGTACTCCCAGCGAGAAAAAGCGGGCGCAGGGCAATGTAGCCGCGACACCTGCACCCTAAAATATCCACTTCTTTGTGCTTGACATGGATGAGGTGAATGACGGTGTAGAAATCCTCCTCTATGGCTGCACGCCCGAGCGCCTGAGCGTGATGCTGCGCCTTGCCGGCTTTCGCTACAGCTTCTTCCTCGACGTCCCAGAAGGGAGTATTGGTGGAGTTGGCCTGGACCCAGAGGTAGAATACAATATCCGGGCCAGAATTGGAGGACATGCGGATTTTAGGTGTGAGTCAGTGACACGGCGGAGCTTAGTTTTATACCAGCGCGAGCCCGACACGCACATGTTGCGTGTCCGGGCACGCGTATCTCCATGAATCGCATCGTCGCAGCTTTCCAAGCCGTCATGGGTAAACATAATGTTGTGCTGTATGAGACACAGGTGGATGTCTTGACACGTTTCTCGTTGGACTGTGGAATCCGTTGTGGCGAGTGGCTAGAAGTGTCTCTCGGTGAAGATACTGATGTTGATTACAATGAAGAAGAAGAAAAACGGGCGCAGAGTCGTCAATTCATCTGTGACGTCGAACTGGTCAGTCAGTGGGACGCTGGGCATAATAAAGTGCTTTGTCGAGACCTGTCAGTTCTACTTCACACCTTTGCCGAGCCGAAATGGAGCAAGCTGCCACTTTTGAAAGTTGTCACTGTCTATCGATCGATACCCCACCTCGCTATCCGATTCCGCGGGGGTATTCAGGGAAAAAGAAAGCCCAGACGCTATCCGCATGATTGGTATCGTCTTGACCGTCGAGAACGGTGGAAGTCTGCCACACTGGCGCACCAAGATGCTGCTCCTCGACACAACAGGACTTGACGACAAGCTGGTCGCTCTTAAGGGGATGTCAACGTCAAGGATCTTGGGGATTGGTAGGGGCTTGGTGATAAGGATGTATGGCAATGAAACAAATTTGTTGCAGGCTTTCGAACGTTAAGTGTTACAAGAAGATCCGAGTCTGCTCACAGGATTCGAGGTCGGGGAAGCCTTGCGCGTACTGCTCGGACGAGCTGACGCGCTGAAAATGGGGCAATTCGGAAGTTTACGGCGTCGAGGATAGAAGTTATCAGTCAAGAACCAGCAGAGTTACAGTGCCAAATGGGTAAAAGACAAGGTTCGTATGAGTGCGACTACAAATCAAGAAGGGACTGAAGTGCACTGTTTAACAGACAAAATTTAATATAAAACATCAAAATAATGGCTTGATTACCCGCTTGATCCCGGGTCGCGGGGTTCTGGACCTGATGCGCGTCATTCAAAAGAGCGAAGCCTTGCGTCTCTATTCGCTGGGGGATATATCCATGCACGTCTTAGGGCGGATTTTTGAAGTGCTGAGTACAATCCTTCTTTGCTGGAATGGACCACCTGGGCTGGAACCGCGCTAACAAGCAGGGTTAAGTCCCGCAGTGCTTGCCTTGGACGTGCTGCGCAACAAGAATGGGGTGGTCGAGATGGTAGAGGTGGCACGCATCACCGGTATGCCATTTTCGTACGTGTATATTCGAGGTCCAATGGCGCGCGTGACCAGGTCGATCTCTTTCCCCAGTGGCAACTTCAGTCGCGGGAAGTTTTTCTGCCGTCAATGCCCTAAGAAATGAGTTCTGAGCGCCTGCCAGAAAGACATGAGATCCAATTTTTGATCCGGCGGTTGGTCGAGACCAGCTTTCTCTGTGTGAATGCCGATGGACTCGAATTCATACAGTTTTCTCGGAACCATGATCTACGTGGCGGCGACTTTCCTGCTGACGCCACACGCCAAGACGTTATCGTTCCCACCACCACCGAAGGACTTTTGGACAAAGCGGGGCTCACCAAGTGCGCCATATTGCTGGATCCTTCTGTTCCGTCTCCATCGAGTCCCGAGGGTATCAGTACCGTCGGTCTGCATACAAGTCCCATCGCGTTCTAGATTTCAGAAGTCTGTATCCTTCTATCATGGTACAACACAATTAGTGTTACAGCACTCTGATCAACGACCCCTCGCAGCTGCAGAAAGGCAAAGGAGATAAGGAAGTCTTCACGAACCCTGGTGGTGCGCAGTTTGTGAAGTCTAAATTAAGACACGGCATCATGCCGAGTCTCTTGGCTGACCTCCTTGGCGCTCGGCATCATGCACAACGAAAGATGAGAGACCCGGGCGCTACCGAGGGTGAGAAACGCGTGCTGGATGCGCGGCAGAAGGCGTTCAAAGGCTCGTTATGGTGATTAAAAACCCCAAAAAAGTAAAAAGAGCAAAAAACTTACATAACTTTCTGTATAGTCCGTACGGGCGCATCCGTCAACAGTCTCTTTTCGCGAGAGCTCGGTGTCTCCATCTTGGCGTTGGAGCGGGAAAACATGATGCACGTAATAGTAAAGTTGGTAGGCAAGGACTACCCGCAGCTAAAGGTGGTGTACGGGGACACAGCTTCCATTTTTGTCGAGTATCCAGGCTGGATCTCTCGCGCGTGTAAGGCGCACTCCAGGCAAGTCTTGACACCTGCGCTCAACGCCCAATTGCCTGTGCGCACTCAAGTCAAGCTCGAGAAGGTGTTGGCGCCGCTTCTTCTTCAACACATTCGACGATACGCAGGCTACGAGAACCTGAACGACGGCGATGTCACTACTGGCTGCTCGGCACTGCGCGGACATCACCTGGAGATTGAGGGCATAGTGAGTGAATCAAACCACGTTCAAGCTGCCAAATAGAACAGTAAAATATAAAGATGAAGGAGATGGAAAACAATCGAAAATCTAAACAAAGAAACGCGATTGAAAGCTCACGATCCACACGCGATCTTCTCCGACATTTTATCTTAATATGAGGCTGTGGCGCGGGGTAGCATGCCTTTTCTAGTCGATTTGATGGAAAAAACACTAGCACTTATTTTGAAGTCAGCAAGCATCAATGGCCAAGTCGATGTAGCAGGTGTTAAAGACTACGTGTGGCAGCAGGTGATGGCGCTTATGACCAATAAGCTCGATCTGTGTAGTTTGACGTAGACGAAGGGACTTTGGCGGCTTGGTGAGTACGACCCGAAACTTCCGCACGTGCATCTTACTGAGAAGCTTGCGCAGCAAGATCCCCGCCGGCATTTCCGGGTTGGAGAGCGCGTAAGCTATGTATGTGTGCAACGGGAGATGGATGTACCCTTGTACAAGAAAGCCGAGTTTCCGCCGTTTGTGCTAGCGAAGAAAATGAGATTGGATCGGACAGAGTACATAAAGTAGGTGCGGATGCCCATGATAAGGATGTTGCAGCTTATCACGCCCGTGGCCGAGGCCGAGGAACTTTTCAAGCCGGCCTTTCGTGCCGCTCCGGCGGGTAAGGTCAAGTGCGTCGACCATTAGCCACTACTTTGCGCGCAGCACGGACACGCATTGCGTTAACTGTCGGGCACGTTTACCTGCGAAATCTGTGAGTGCGGAGAAGGGCCACGGTGGTGCCTCGGTGCCCCTGTGCGAGTCCTGCAAAGGTCCTTGATACCTTCCCACGAGACTCTTCGCGCGTGCGAAAGGGAGCATCATCGAACCTATAGCCACTGCAGTAATTGCCAACGCGGAACCCGCCACAGGGAAGTTTTGTGTGCTAATGAGACATGCCCCGTGACGTACAAACGCGAAAAGTTTGCGCATGAGCGGCAAGAGGCAGCAGAGCGAGTCGAAGAGCTGGAGGCGGCGTTGCTACAGTGCGTCTAGAGAGAATTGGACGAAGAGGGAGAGATACGAGTAGAAGAACACAATCAAACCGAAAGAAAACAAAAGGAAGAGACAGCTGCCCATCAGCTTTATCTGGGTTACGTGTAGTAATTGTCCTCTCTTTTCTTTCCTATCCTTCCTTCTTCCCAGCCCCTTTGATTTCTTCTTCTTTTCCTATTCTTTTGGTCGCTTTGTTTATGGTTACTCCTCTTTTCCCGTTTCTCGTTCTATTCGACGATTTTGACTTCCTTGCATGAGCATCTCTAAAAGGATTTTCATAATCGTCCTTGCACTCTAGAATTAGGGGACAGCGTATTGCCAGCAGACACACTTCAATGAATAGTACTAGTAGCAGTAGTAGTTGTTGTAGGATCAAAATGTGAAAAACATACAAACATCAATCATCAAGCTCCTTTTCCATCCCTCCGCTGCCATGGAGCAAAATACCGCGTGTCTGTACGTGTGGCACGGCACGGCACTCTTTCTTCTCTCTCACTCTTCCGTCCTCAAAATTGTTCGCTCCCGTTCTTTACCCCAAAATCTCTGTTTCTTCCTCGGCGTTCTGTCAGCTTGTCAAAAAAGAAGGAGGTTACGTAGACGTAAGTACCTCCTCCGCGCAGTCTTCCGTTTCTCATGAAGGCTAAAAGATAAATCATAAAAGGCTCCCTTCTCTATCTCACTCCCCCCCACTTTTTCTTTCTTTATCATCCTCTTTCCTCTCGCGACCTTCTCTGCTCTTCCCTCACCATGTCTCAAAAATGAATATCGACTAGTAATGATTTTCCATTTTTCTTTGGGTCCTTTATATAATTGCGTGACCAGCCTGTTCTCTATATGTCGTTACTCCCCTCCCCCCCTCCCTCCGACCCTCCCATCCCCCCCCTCTCACTCTCTCTCTAGAGGCGAGAAATGGCCCCCGCGCCGCGCTTACTCCCTCCTGGCTGTACAGAGACTTTGGCACCAAATTGAGACTCTGTCACCCCCTTCCCCATTGAGGATGTCGAGCTCATCCCTCCCGTCACGGTCTGCATCTGCTTATCCAACAACGCCGCACCCGACCATTTCTGATGCGTCAACATGTCCACCTCATTCTCGCGTTCCTTCCTCTGAATCATCTCCACATATGCCACCACCCCACGCTTGCCGTACTCCCTCGCAAACAACGTGGTCATCAGCCCATTTGCATGGAAGCCGGCCAACGTGATAAACTGCCATACGAACCCCATTTGCGCCAGGCTCGAATTGAAAGCCTCCATCTCCTGCGGGGTCAAACCGGCCACATCCCAATTGAACGACGGGCTGAGGTTGTACGCCAGCATCTTTCCAGGAACGACACTCCGCACCCCTTGCGCAAACTCCCTCGCCTCCGCCAAGTCCGGCTTCGCCGTCTCCATCCAAATCAAATCCGCATGCGGGGCATAAGCCACCGCACGCGCCACACAATAGTCCACCCCACCCTTGATTCGGTAGTAGCCCTCCCGACTTCTGGGGGCCTCCCAATCAAAGTACACCTCCCTTCCACCCATCAGCTCCTTCGCCAACACCCGCGCCCGGGGCAGAGACAGGGAGTAAGCTTGCGCCTTCCACGCCGCCAATTTCGAAGCACCATTCGGCAGGGCCGCCAGTGCATCACATACTGCCTCCGGGAACCTCTTCAAGCAAGCCGCCGCCATCCATTGGTCCGTAATCCTATCCATCTCCCCCCCGCTCACCCCCTGGGCACGTGCCTCGGCGATCACCTCGTTCAATGCCCGAGTTCCCGGTACAGTCGTCCCCAGAATGAAAGGATGATCCCTAGCATCAATATTCGTATCCAGCAAAGAAGCGGCCTCGGCGTCGGTACGCGCTACGATGATGGTTTGTGCACCCATCACATCCGCCTGCAAGCGCGCGGCAGTTAGACGATCGATGTGTTCCTGGATGGCCACGAGGACCTTCCCACCCATGTGGCCGCATTTCTTTGTGCCTGGCTTCTGATCCTCGAAATGGATCCCTGCCGCTCCACGCTCGATGAACATTTTCGTGAGCTTCATCACGGCTGTCAAACCGCCATGGCCAGTGTCGCCATCGGCAATGATGGGACGCAGGTAGTCCGTGGGGGCTTCGCTGGCCTTGGCTGCCTCCGACATGCGAGCACGTGCTTCTTGCTGGCGACGATCGTGAAATAGTTGAGCGGAGAAGAGCTGGTGGACTTTGTTAGGAACCTATGGCAGGGAGGGAGGGAAAGGAGGGGAAAGAGGGATAAGTTCATGTACTGATTACTGCGGGCTTGTCCTCTTTCCCTCCCTCCACTCTTTCCGGCAACATACCGTGTCCATGGGGTAGTCGGCAAAGTCTGGCCCGGGCTCATTGCTAGTCGAAGCCGTAGACGAGCACTGCCACCCACTCACGTAGATAGTAGAGACGTGCGGCGCCATCTGAATCACTTGGACGGGGTCAAGGGCACCGAAGGTGTAGGAACATTTGCCTTGCGCAGCCAGGCCAGTGAGCAGGCCCCATAATTTCTGGGATTGCCGGTTAGAAATGGGCTCGACGAGGAGGGAGGGACGCAGGGCGACAATGTCCTGGGGGGTAAAGTGAAAAGGGAGGGAGGGTAAGTGTGGGTAGAAAGGATGGCAGAGAGGGCGCCTGGTGTGTAATTCATTTTCACTGTCTTTGTCTTTCATTATAGAGACAATTACTGCCCGGTCTAGTAGAGAGGAATCAGAGAACTAATACGAAAGACAAGTACAGTAGGTGGCAAGGAAATGTTGCGTTGTCAGGGTGATGGTCCCACGGCGCCATATGGTGGTGGTAAGGAGATGTGAGAACCACGAAAAAGTTCCACCGAATGCCCGCCCGCACAATCAAACGAGGCCAAAATACATTTGCATATGATCATCTTTGCTGAGTCATACGGCTCACACAGACAACTCCGCGCGTGTTCACATAAGGTCAACCCACTCTTCACACCCACTCCTCCCGCCCTCCTTCAACTTGGACATGAGGACTGACTGACCTGAGCAGAGTAAGGACGCGCCGTCTGGGCAAAGCGGGGGCTGCGGAAAAAGCGCTCGGTGGCTGCCACTTCCTCATGGTAGAGGCGTGTCTCCTCCATGCTTGCTGGTGGTTGATAGAGGTTGGTGTCTGTGTGTGGAATATGGGAAGGGCGGAGGGCGCGTTCGTGGGTTATGCTGGAGGTTGAGAAGGGACCCTCTTTGCTGGACAGATACTCGGCGCATGGCCTTCGCATGCTATTCTTGTCTTATGTATATGCTGCTGTCTTTGGATGTGGCGCTGATTTTAAGCACCTCTGTGCAGAGAGTTGTAATATTTGGGAGGGAGAATTGGCTGGTTGAAGAAGGACAAGGGCCGAAGAAGCAACCCAAGAGCCAGAAGTATGTCGCCTTCATCCACCACCCTAAACGTAAAGGGTTAGGGTTATCGCGCCTTAGCAGCGTGTTCATACAATTCATCTACAACAGAAGAACCAGACTGCAATCTTAAAAAAACTTTGGTGCGCAAATTGTTGTATTCCAGACGTCCTCCAGTGGTTGCGAACATCCGAACAACCCGCTCTCATCCAGCTGCCACGGCAACCTCAAGTTGCTTGACAAGCGTGGTGGCATCGGCACTTGCATGCGCCGCCTGGGAGTTTTGTACCGTGGTTCTCGTGCTTGTGGTCGTGCAGGTATTTTGTGTGCCTTCGAATCCTTGCTTGCTCCTTTTTAAAGGAAGCACGAGCCTTGCGCTTCAAATTATCATCAGTCTCAACCATGGAAGGGGCGCCGTCCTTTAAATCAAGCATGGAGACATAATTCTAACACCCCTCTCCCAACATACAGACGTTCCCTCTGCGTGCTACGTGCAGGTAGTTGATAGACGACTTGCACCACTAGATTGCTCCACTTTCCACCTCCACCAGTACCCATGGCCCCCGCTACAAGCCCGGCCACCGCTCCCGCCATCACTCCTGTGGCAACTCCCACGCAAAAAGCCACGTCCCCTCCCAAGAAAAAGACCATGCTCGACCACCTCGTGGCAGGTGGTGCGGCCGGCTTTGTGGAATCCTCCGTCTGCCACCCCTTGGACACCATCAAAACCCGCATGCAGCTCCGCCAAGCCGGGGGCTCCACTCACGGCCTCTTTATGACGGGCGCCCGCATCATCCAAAAAGAATCCTTCCTCGCCCTCTACAAGGGCCTCACAGCCGTCTACATGGGCATCGTTCCCAAAATGGCCGTCCGCTTTTCCTCATTCGAAGCATACAAAGGCTACTTGGCTAACGCCGACGGCGAGGTTTCTCCAAGCGCCACCTTCCTTGCTGGGCTTGGCAGCGGAGTGACTGAAGCGATCCTCGTCGTTACCCCTGCAGAGGTATGTAAAATTCGCCTCCAAGCTCAATTTCACTCCATGGCTGACCCTGCCCAGTTGGCGACTCGAAAGTACCGCAATGTCTTGCAGACCGCGTTCCTGGTCGCAAAGGAGGAAGGGATCTCCGCCTTGTACAAGGGGGTTGTGCCCACGGTGATGAGGCAGGGAATCAACCAAGCGGTGAATTTCACGACATACCAGGCAGTTAAGAGTTATTGGTTGGAGAAGCAGCAGAAGAAGGACTTGCTGCCGTGGGAAAGTATGTTGTTCGGTGGGTTAAGTGGCGGGCTTGGTCCTCTTGTGAACAACCCGCTTGATGTCGTCAAGACCCGCCTACAGAAACAGAGGATCGTGGAGGGACAGCTCCCTAAGTACCGGGGGATTGGGCAGGCGATCCCGGTGATCGTGAAGGAGGAGGGGGTGTTGGCTTTGTGGAAAGGGATTGCCCCGCGACTGATGCGAATCATGCCTGGCCAGGCGATTACGTTTATGACGTATGAGTTTGTGAGTAAGCATATGGCGGGGGTGGATAGGATGGTGGATGGCTTGGTGAAAAAGACGGCGAGTTTGGCCAGCAGGTGACTCGCGGAGGTGGGGGGAAAGGAGGGAGAAAAGGATGGAGAGAAGGAGGGAGAGTGAGTTGTGATGCTTCTTAATCTGAGTCTTGCGGCTGGAAGCTTTTGATTGAATTGATCTTATGATGGATATGAGGGTGCTCTTGAGGGAGGAAAATGAGGAAGGGAAAGAGAAATCAAACAGTTAAGGGACAGGTAGCTTGATAGAAAGTATGCTGAAGTCGAAAGGAAGTGGGTATGGTGAGGGAGAGGGAGGCAGGGAGGGAGGGAGGAAGGAAGTAGAAATGAAATTTTGATCAAGAAATGGGAAAGACAGAGGGCAGGAGACGTAGAGTAGCATCAACAGTAAAAAAGTGGCAGAAGAAGGAAAAAGACGATACACATACGTAGGGAAGTAAGAGCGGATTTTTGTGTGTGAAAATTGAAAATGAAAATTTTGCGGGTAGCGTACTGGGTGTGTGTTTTGGAGACAGGGGTTAGGGAGAGAGAAAAGGAGAAAGAAAAATAAAAGAAGGGAAAGGAAAGAGAGATTAAGAGAGAGATATGCGTGTGTGTGCAGGGCTTGTGTGGTGGGTGCTTTGGAAAAGGAATGACCGAGCCCCCCCTCCTCAGGAAAGGGACAAATGGAAGGGGTGGGGTATCTTCAACTTCTGTTCACTATGAAGGGAGAGTAGGACAACTGAAAGGAACTAAATTCTTCGCGGTCTTCCCCCGATGAACCGAGAGAGCACACACACCCCTGAAGAGGTGCGGACACGCAAATTAGTACGCCTCTGTTTTTGGGACGCAAGAGTAAAGACTGGTAACTTCTCGTATATCTGAGATCGAGTACGGAAGAGTAAACCCACAGAATATATAATGGGGAAGGGTGGTGGAGAAAAAAACAGCTAGGCAGCACGAAGACGCCGAAAGAAAATTTTTAAAGCGGCGATAAAGGATAAGGGGGGGAGGGGGGGGGTTGGTGGGCCACCAAAGAGAAAAGGGAGAGAAGTAACAAGAGGAAGGGATGGAGAAGAAGAGAAAAGAGAAAATAGTAGAAAAATAATAGTCAGGGTGATGTTAATATGGATGAGGCTTTTCCCATATTCCATGAGTTTCACAATCATCTACATACATGAGTTTCACAATCATCTACATACATATATCTGAGCATCTTTTGGTGTCCTCTCACTTGTCAGCCACTGCTATTTCCGACTCTCGGTTCCTATTTTCTACGACTGATTGTGGGTCAATTCAAACCATGCCGCGGCCTTCCTCTTCTCTGCCTATTGTTTGTCTGTGCCACTGCTGCTGTTGTCACTGATCCTCTTTCTCCCCCTCCCCCTTTTCCTCCCTCTCCTCTTCCCTCTCCTCCTCCTCCACCTCCTCCTCCTCCTCCTCCTTCTCCTCCAGCTCGGACTGTCAGAGAAGCAAGCACCACCCACAAAGCCTCCGAAACTAGCGCATGTAACCCCCCAAACCCGCTCACACCTCCCAACACTGCCAACCCTCCTCCTACTCTCCCTCCACCTGCACTTCCTTGCCTTTGTCCTTGTCCTCTCTCCCCCTCCCCCTCCCCCGGCCCCGCCACAGCTGCTGTCGCCACTGAAACTGCTCCCACCGCCAGTTTCCTTCCTCCCACCTTCGCTGCCTCCCATGCTTTACCCCGTGCCGCATCGATTTCAGTCTCATGTTGTATCAACCAGGGGTGGACTATCAAATAGTAAAGTCGCGCCGCTCCTTGGAAACGAGGGAGGGCCAACCAGAGGAAGAAGATGAGTTTGATCCACCGATAGGAGGGCACCCAAGACAACACCAGGGCGTCTACGGGACGCTCAAGGAGGAGGGTGAGGATGGAGGAGACAAGCCAGTAGAGGCACCAATGCTCAACGTCGTGCAGGTGGCTGTCGTTTTTGTCGATTTGATTTCGATGGGGGGTAGAATTGCTAGAGGTAGACTCAGGGATGTTGGGCTGTTGCAGCCGCTCCTTCTGCAGATAGGGATGGTATCGAAGGGCAGTGCGGCACGAGGCAATGATGGGATAGACGTAGAGGATGCCGATGCTGTGATGGGGATCGAGTGGTGGTGGGTGCTTAAGGGAGTATCGATGGGGTCCCCATCATGGGGAGGGAGAGGGAAAGGAGGCAGACGGAGACAAAAAAGGACGTACCGAAAGGGGTGATAAATCATGCTTGGGTCGACGACAAGGCGGCGCTAGGCTGCTGGAACATTTAGCTCACGGCTTCCCTTGCTGTGAGATTTGTGTGGCGTAATTGCCTAGGTAAGAGGGGGCGGTGGAAAAGCAGGCAGCGAACGCAGCAGTTTGAGCGACTATGCCGATGATATTGAGAACGGTTGACGTGCATGGTGCCCCCTTGCTTGCGTGGCGACCAAGAAATATCACAATCGTGGCATCACATATTCACAAGCTCCATCCATACCGTCTCTGCACAGGCTTTGACTGCTGGGCAGTGAGCTCCACGATTTTTTCTCGCAAGCCAGCCAGCCATGCCGCCGCTACCACCCACATTATCCGCAGCACGCTCCATCCCCGCTTTTTCCTGGAGGAGATCCTCTCACTCCCTCCTGCACATCCTCGTCGTCCTCCTCCTCTTTTGCATAACCCACGCCTTCCTTCCAGCCCCCCTGCTTTCCACTGACTCGAGGAACTGCCATAGAAGAAGCGACAGCAGCAGCAGCAGCCGCAGCAGCAGCCTGAGTGCAGCTAGCAGGAGCAGGAGCAGGAGCAGCAGCGGCAATGAGCCCAGTCAAAAGGAGTTTTTCCGTCTGGCTCAAGGGAAGATGGAATTCGGGACTGTCGACGAAGTAGAGCTCTTGCTCTGGGAGGAACCTGCGCTCATCCGTCGATACCTTACCGAGATGCCTGACCGTGTCTTGCTTGCTACATGGGACGCGGAGCTGGTGGATCGACAGGACCGTGACGTTTTTCGCCTTACCACCAAACCCATGTCATTCGTCCATCTCTCCCTCCAGCCATCCATCGACGTCCGCCTCACTGCCGCTCCGCCCCTATCCCTTGAAAATGAGGTTGGCAACGTCGGGGTAGATGGAGGGCAGCATTTACTCCTGGTAGAATCCCTCGCCCATTCAATGAATGGCATGGAGCAAATCCTCGGCCAACGCTTCGCTAAGTCCCTGAAAATAGATGTCACCGGCAAGCTTAGAGCTGTCCCTCCGCCCCTCGGTCCTGGTGGCGTTAGGGGTCCTGGCCCTGTCCGGCTAGTAGGGGAGGTAGTTTTTGTGACCTCTGGGCAGTTGCCGCTGTTGTTCAGTTTGACCCCTCGATCAGTATTGGAAGGGGCGGCAATTGCGATAAACAGGAGAATAATGAGCTATGCAAAGGGGAAGTTTGTGAAGAATCTGGCGAAAGACTTTGACCGGTGGGCGGCCTCGCCGGCGGGAGCTGCTGCTAGTAGATAGGGAAGGAGGATGGAGAAGGAGGAAGAGGCAGTAGCAAGAAAAAAAGAGGATCAGCAGGAGGATGAAGGGAAGGAAACAGATCAGGAAGAAGAAGAGAGTGTGGTGGACAAAGGGAGATAGATCCCAGTAGACGGGATTTTGGTGGCGTGAGAGTTTTTGGTGGGTAAGAAATAATAGTGAGAGGGGTTTTTGATTTTGGACGTGGGGCGCTGATGTCAGAAAGAAAGTGAAAGAAAGCATTTTTATACTCATGAGAGGTGGTAGGCGAGAGGATTATGGGCTTGACGGATGAGAGGAGTGAGGGAACAGGTTGAAGAGGTCGAACATGCAGAACGGCCGGGGGACTGTTGGGAGAGAGAGAGTGAAAGAATGAGAGGGAAGGGAAGGAGTACGGTCTTTTCTGAGGTAGGAATATTTATAAATATATACATCAAAGAACGTTTGTAGAATACATTTTGTGCATTATGAGTCTAATGACGACAAAAACATGAGAGTTAGCGACGTAGAAGGAATGGCAGTGTGAGAACAAACAGGCAATGTTGAGAACAAACTAGAAGAAAAGAATAGCGGAAGAGCGGGCGCAGCAGTAGCAGCAGGCCTGATCTTCCTGCTCTTTTATAGATTTCCTGTCATGGTTCTTCCATGCGAAAGCTTCATTTGTTGCTTCTTTTCCCCAAGAGGGGAGAGCGAATACTTTCGAAATCATAAATGAAGTGTGCACAGGTGTGGAGTCTCTCTCGCTCTCTCTCTCACTTAATCCTACCCGACGTACCCACCGATACGCACAGCGACGACCACTACTTGTTTAATTTGGCCCGCTTCTGTCGTTGTGGCTCCTCTAATCGTTTAACCGCTCGCACGCGCGTCATGCTCGCTACCTCATCTTCCTCGCTCTCCCCCTCCACACCCCTCTCTCTCTAAGGGGTATATCTATGCAAATCTTTTCAAGCGCACCAACTCCTTCCAATTTTTTTTCTACTTTCATGACATTTCTCCTCTCCATCCCATTTCCGCATACTCGACAACATCACTCATGCATGTTTAAAAAAAACCACGCCACATACACACATGCAAAAAACGTTTTTCTCCCTCCCTCCCTCCCTCACCACTTCTCTGACCCCCACACCAAGTTGCTCACATTGTCCGCCATCAAACTCAAATGCTCCTTGCGGAAAGCATCATAATCACTCTGCGAAATCGGCGCATTCGTGGGGGGGCGGGGCTCCATGGTCGGAGAAATGAATGACCTCAGACCCTCATATGCTAGCAAGGTCACCCCAAACTGAGGACTACTCCTCATGACTCGCATCAAGGCCCCCTTAAAAAAGGCGGACAATCCCTCCGCAGCATAAATCTTTGCCACGCAATCTGCCATCCCTTCATACGCCATCTCACCCGGTCGTGGCTTGACCTGTAGCCGCGTCTTAATTACATCAGCAGGCGTCGTCAGACTTGCAGCAGGTACCCCCGCCATCGCTCCCGCAATCAGCAAATGGTATGGTTGAATCTTGTCCGTATCGCCTGCCACATACTTCTTTGCAGCCGCATACGCCGGGAAATATATTCCTGAAAAGGGGATATCACGCAAAAAACACGCGGATGCTCCTCGGTACAGTCCGACAAAACCCAACTCTTTGACAATTTGAACGGCCGTCCGCGCTGCGGGGGCTTCCATGCCTTGAGCAAGGAGGGATTGAGCTGTTTCTCCCTGCACTTGCAATCGAATCTTAACAATTTCAAGAGGGTTTGTGAAAACAACCTGGCTCGCCCCTGCCCCACACCCAGCCAGCACCTCCAGTGGGAAATATATGGAGTGCTGCCCGGTCACTTTATCGCGGTTCGTAAAGCTGTCCCTCAACAGATCATTCACCGCCAGCTTGATCGCCTTCTCGGGGGCCACACCCACCAACTGCGGGAGCAACCCGCCATAAAATCCAAGCAGACCCTCCTTGGCCCATACCTGCCGAAAACAATCAATATTCCCTGCGTATCTCAACGCCCCCGGCTGCGCTTTCCCAGACCGTTGATTCTGTATCCGCGTCTTGACCAAATCCAACGGGTACACCGCAAACGCTCCTATCCCACCAGCGATGGCCCCAAGGGAGAATCCTTGCAGGAAGTTGAGCAGTCCTTCTTGGAAAGTTTTGGGGGGTTCATCATGGTCGTCGAAGGAATGGGTGGCTTGATGGTGGGAGGAGTACTTTTCCATGGTGTACCCTGGTGGAGGAGCAAAAGTCACAGCCCCGCCACGACCGATAATGGCGCGGAGTTCCTGTAGGAAGCAGGAATTGAAATAAGTAGAGAGGGAAGGGAAAGAACAAGTTTTCGCAGAAATGATTGTCAGGGAATGATAGCAAAGGGCCAAAAACACGCTCAGACGAACAAACACCCATCCACATCTAAACCCCACATACCTTAATGTAACTCGCCCCCAGCACCCTCTTACAATCGTCGGGGGAAATATATCCATCCCCATTCAGGTCAAACAATTCAAAGACAATGTCACTCTCTGCGCGGGAAAATCGCCGATTCAGCACACGGGAGGCCACCTTGAAATCATCCTTGCTCAACGGCCCCGCCTTTATATCAGCAGCCGTGGCAATCGTCGTGCAAAGCGAAGGCAAATTATTCAATATCGTTTGATATGCCAAAAAATCTGTAAACGTCACGGGATGCCCCTGCCTCGCCGCATCAATCCGCTTGACCAAGCTCTCTGGCAGTTGCCTCCGTCCGAAATTCGACAACAAATTATAAAACACCTCCAACGACACCCACCCATTTCCCTTGGGATCCACCTGCAAGAAGGCTTGCTGCGCCATTTCATTCTGCAGCTTGTTGAAAAACAGGGAAAAATCATCCACCCTCACCCTCTTTCTCCCCGTCACCCCGAAGAACCGTTTCATCAAGTCACATTCACTGTCGAAGGCAGTCCCGACATGAGCACTCAAGAAATGCAACACGTCATCCTTAGTCAGAAATCCTTGCTTCTTCCGATCGAACAGCAAGAAGGCAATGTCATACTCAGGATCCGGCCGGGTCATGAACATATTGAACAGGGAGAAGTCCTTGAAGCGGATAAATTCTTGGTCGCCCCGGATAATCCTATACAAGGACCGCAATTGACTGTACTTAATCACGTCAATCCCCGAGGTGTCATTGCAACTCCGCACAAAGTCGTCCATGGTCATCACCGCGTCCCCCCTCGCATCCGATGGGTCCTTCAGGCTCGCGTACTTGTCAAACAAGGTTTTGATCCGGGAGCTGTACAAAATCTTCTCCACAAAAACTTCGTCATCCACCACCCATGCCCTCACCTTTCCCTTGGCCTTCACCGTCGCAGACCTCCTCCGATGGAAAATCATCGACCCATCCCCAAATATCTGCCCACGGCCTTTCGTCAAAAAAGACTCCATCGAACCATCCTCCAGGGCGTCCATTACTTCGACTTCGCCTTCGTCGACAATAAAACAATCATAACCCTTTTCCCCTTGGACAAACACCGTCTCCCCCGGATCAAATTCCAACAAGCGGGCTTCCTTAACAAACTTGGTGATTTGCTCTTCGTCTAGGCAGGTAAAGAGGGAGTTTTGGTGGAGGGCCAGCTCGATCAGCTGTCGTTCGGACTCGGATTTGTCGGGGACAAGCGTGCCTGTTTTTGAAGGAGGGAGGGATGGAGGAAGGAAGAGAGGAGAAAAAAATGATGAGTAGTGCATTCTGTGGGTTAGTACCAGGAGCTGCGACGAGGAGGTAAGGGCATAAAGCAAAAGAGGGAAGTGATTCGTCGGTGGATGATGGCGAGCAGATACAGTGCGGATGAGGTCGGGATGCTGGTGCGTGTGCTGGTGTTCCTGCATGCCCAGCTGAACATATACATGACATGCCCAGCTGTTGGCAAAGGAGAAGGAAATCAGAGCAAGCAAGCAAGGAGAGAAACAGGAAGATTCGTTGGATGGGTAACGAAGCGGACAACTGGTCCACGCTCTTCTCAAAGACGGAGTGAGAGCATACGAACACACGACAGCACACAGCACAATCACCGTACACAGCACACATGCAGCATACCGTTCTGAAATGTCTTGTGGTTAACTTTCTCGTGGGGCTCCAGGTGCAAGTGGTCAAGCAAGGATGGAGTCCGCTCCTCTCCCTTGCCCTCCGTCTTCGGGGACAAGCCAACAATAAGCGGTGGCAGCCTCCCTCCTTCGCTCCGGCTCTTAGTCATACGTAGTTTTGGCGAATCCGGCATTTTAGATGATGACGCTGGCTTGCTGGTAGTGCCACTTGAACTGCGCTCCTTGTACTACTGCCGCTGCAGATCGATGCTGCTTTAATGCTTCGCCTCCCCACCCTCAGCAAAAAGCTGCAAGCGATGCCGCACGTCCACAAGCAATCGCCTTGAAAAGTGCCTGTGTGATGAGGGAGGGGATATGCGTGAGTAAAAGCGCTATATTGTAGCTTGTTCTGGGATTGCTGGACCAAGATGCGTTCCCTCCATCCGCGGGTTCGACCGAAGAAGTGGGCTGGTTTGCTGGTGATGCACCACGCAACCGCTCACAAGATACAACCCAGGAATGCTTATAGCGACAAGTGACGCTGGAGCACACCATGCTAATGTTATCGCAAATACAGCTAGGGGGTCTAAGCAAAACCAGAAAGGCGGCATTGGATGGCTGCTTGATGTTGACTGATGCACTCACGTGTTTGATGCGGCCTGTGCGGGAACAGAAAGGTGAGAGTCAAAGTCAAAGCGCAGAGCCAAGACGGCGCATACGCATCGCACGCATGCACGCCATGAGTGGCTTTGTGCGGCATACAATTATACCCGTCAGATCAATGAGCCTTGCTTCGGGTGGGCCGCGCGGTATGTCCGAGGAGTCCTTTCTCTTCGCCCTCATTCACATCGTCAGGCCGCTTCGCCAAGCCCGAAGCAGACAAGGAAGCCCTCCCGGGACTGCGTCTCTAAGTTCTAAGGAGTGTTTGTAGCATAATCTATCATGTCTGGCTCCTCTGCGAGCTGTGTGGGGTGTGTGTTGGTTTGTGTTGGCACTTGTTCTACACCAGCCTCCCACCTCACACCTCCCCTCCCAAACCCACTCTCCGATGCACGCTCTAGGCGCATAACACTCAGCCTCTACCCACACGTTCACACCACGCAGACCTTTCTCTCTGACACAAGCAGCATGGCAAGAAGACCTGAACATTTTAAAGCATAAGACCAAGGTGCGCTCTGAAGACGTACCCTCTCGGCCTCAAGGATGCTGCGAGGCACGGGCGGCGGCAGCGGCGGTAACACGCCTACGCGCGGCGAAAGGAGCAACAGCAGCAACCACGACGTGGAAATCGATGAGGAAGAGCGGCAAGGTCTACTGCGCAGCAGCAGTTTACCTCAAATGACTTCTGCGTCTTATCCTCCCCCGATTTCCACGGCTGCTGCCGCTGATGTTGCATCGGCTGCGGCAACCAGGGTCTGCAACCGGACGAGTCGCACGCCAAAAACATTGCTGCTTCTCCTAGGAATCGCGTTATTGGGGTATCCTTTTTTGGCTGACCATGTCTATCTGTGGATGGTGACAAATGAGATCAGCGTGATGCTCATGCCCGCCTCCCGGCGTTCCTGTGTGTACCCGGCGTTGTCGGTCCCGTTTGAGGAGGCTATAGGCCTCACTGCGTCTCTTCCTCCCACCGCGTCCTTATTGTCTTCTTCCCCTACTCAACCCCCCTCTCGCCGTCACACTGATGCCACTATCACCCAACCTGCTGCTGCCACTGCTGACCCTGCTGCCGATACCGAGGAACCACCCATTTCCTCCACCACCACCAGTACCTCCACCTCCTCCTCCTTATCCACCATCGACCTAACCTCGGCAATGCCAACGACGATCTCGGATGATTTCCTAGCTAATGCAAGCAATACCACGACAGCGGCAGTCTCAGGCACACAACCGCCGTCATTGCCACTAAAGGCAAGCATTACCCTTGTCGCTGTTATGGACCGGCGCCCGGACTCCGACCTCGCAGGTAGCAACACCCCCATATTTAAACGGTTGAGCAACAAATTAATGTCTCAATCCCTCGAGCAACAGCGAGCATATGCGTCCTTTTGGGGTTATGACCACTTATTGTGGGAAGGACAAGAGGAGGAAAATGCAAATTTGTTAGGAGGGAGGCCGGTGGCGTGGGGGAAGCTGCTGGCGCTGCAGCAAGCCTTGGAAAATTATGATTACGCTCTTTATCTTGATCTAGACATAGCGATCATACAGCCGCTGCTGAGCCTGGAGGGGTATGTGGGGAGGTTGGAGGGGGAAGAGAAGGATTTCATGGTTGCGGAGGACGGGAACGGGGTGAACACGGGGGTGATGTTGGTACGAAAGAGTGAATGGAGTAAGTGGTTTTTAAGAGAGCTCTGGCGGGTGGGCGAAAGTCTCGTCACGTGCGATTGTATTTTTTACTACGAACAACGGGCATTCCACCATGCCCTGCAAACGGAGCAGTGGCAGAAAGGGTTAAGGTGGTGGACTCGTCACATCCCTCTGGTGGGTTGGTTCCAAAACCCCCTCCGGGGGCACCCTCCCGGTCCCTCCCTCCAGACCCTCCCTCTCTTCCACCCAAATCACACCCCCGTGGCCTCCTCCGAAGAGATCTGGCAGCACGTTGAAATTGCCCCGCAATGCGCTTTTAATGCGGTCGACTCGTTGACCGACAGTGAGTTTATCGTCCACTTCGCGGGACAGAAAGGGAGGAGGAAAGAGAAGTTGATGGATCACTATGGCAAGATTGCCCAGGACGTATTGGAAAATGTGGCAAATCCCCTGAGGGAACGATTGAGGGACGGAGGGAGGGAAGGAGGGGGTTTGCCTGTGGTGCATCAGACGTGGAAGACGCATGTGCTTGAGGGTGCGAAATTAGCGTGGCATATGTCGTGGCGTCGGAATGGCTTTAGGGTTCAATTGAGGAATGACACGGAATGCCTTGATGATATAGAGAGATTGTGTCTAGTGACGGGGGAGACGGACTACATGCGTGTGTACAGCAGTTTGAATCCGGTGCAACGGGCGGACTTTTGGCGCTATGCAATTACGTGGCTAGAGGGAGGGATCTACGCCGATATTGATATTGGAGCCACGCCAGAGACGGCTAGGTTTTTCATGGAGCGATGGCAAGGAGGGGGGAAAAGGGGAGGAGAGGGGGGAGGGAAGAAGGCGGGGACGGCCTTGGTGGGCATAATTGAAAATGTCCCTTATGATAATTTTTTGGGGCGTATGCATTGGAAAGGAGGGATGAGTCCGATGTATAGTCGTCTTCCGCAGTTGAGGCAGTCATTTTTTTATGCCCGCAAAGGACATCCAGGGCTGCTCAGATTGATGGATGGGATTAGAGCGATGGTGAGGAGGTGGGAGGAGAGTGGGCACACGGACCTAGGGAGGGCTTGGCCGAAACTGAGTGCGAAGGAACTGAGGGAGATGGAGGCAAGTGGAGCTTTGACGCTAGAAATGACTGGCCCGGGAGTATGGACTGATTACATGCTGACACCTTTATTGCATAAGAAGGGCAGGGCAAGGAGGAGGGAGGGAGGGGAGGAAGGAGAGGAAGAGTTGGAGGCATTGAGAGCCTCGTCAGTGGTTTTGGGGACAATGGAGGGATATAGCCTCATTAGGTATGGAAGCATGGGGTCGTGGAAGACGGATGCCCACAAGGCGGATTCACGGATGTGGCGGAACCTTCTGCTCTTTTATTTGAGTCCGCTGCTTTTGGCGCTGTCGGTGCGTTGTCTGCGCCGGCGACAACGTAGGGGGATCGAGGCGAAACGGAGGGCGAGGGAGGGAGGGGGGAATGGGTTGAATGGGGGAGGGGGGATCAGCATGGTGGGTTTAGGGATCGCTGATGGAGGGAGTGGTGGCCTGCCGATGACAGCGGACCGGGACAAGGTCCATTGAACATGTGACGGACGGGAGGAGGGGGGAAGGGAAAACACGTAAAAAGCACGTAATTTCTTGTAATCGACGGAGTTATCTGTACATATTGCTAAAGCGCCAAATAAACAATAGCGATAATGACAAGGGTAGAATAACGGGAGACTCTGTGTGTCTTCTTGTTAAAATTCTAAAACAAATGAAAGTGGCTTTTCCTTTGGTTGTCGATGGCGGCCCACCGAAAAATGAACCACGTACGCGTCAACTAACAACGGACCGACTCAACGACCCGGGTCCTCGCATCAATGACATTCCCTTGCCACGCTCACCCACATCACACCACGCAACTCATCATCTCGCCCTTCCACCATCCCATTATCCTCCAGACTGGAGTGCGAGCTGTGTATGCCGGCTGACCTATTGAGGATCCGACGTCTAGCTGTTTAAGAGCTTAAAAGCTAAAAGCGCGCGCGTCCTCTTCCCCCGGCATAGCGACATTTCACACCACGCCGATGACGATGGCAAGCTCGTTTGCAGAAGGCGCGGCCACAGTCCTGATAAGACTGCTACAGGAGGCCGCCAACTCGACCGCTGCAGGAGAAGACGACCCCCCCGCCGCACCCGACGACGGCAAGCAGCATTGCAAAATGATGGGAGGAAAGTTTGGCGACCTGGTGCAGCTGAGCTTGGCCGTTGTGGGGATTGGCGGGTTGGTTATCAAGCGCTTTCAAGAGACAAATCCGCGGCCTTGGAGGATATGGGGTCTGGACGTGGGGAAACAATGCCTGGGCTCATTGTATGCTCATGTCTTGAACATGCTGCTGGCAATAGGTTTGACGAGCATTGTGGGCGGCGGGGATGAGTGTGCTTGGTACTTTGTAAATTACTTCATTGATAGCAGCCTGGGGGTACTGCTATGTCTCATTCTGATAAAGGCAGCGGAGTGGTGGGCGGCGCGGAAGGAGGCCGGGTCCTGGCAGCGACTGTACATTGCGGACATGGGCAATTACGGTTCGCCCCCCCAGTGCCGGATCTGGTATTGGCAAACCCTTATTTGGCTTGGCATCGTCACCTTCTCCAAGTTCGGCCTCTTCTTTTTTATGATTGCGTTTCGGGATCAGTTCGGGGCATGGGGTCGGTTTTTGTTTAAGCCTTTGCAAGAACATCCGAATGCGGAGCTTATTATCGTCATGGTCATCGTCCCGGGCGTCTTCAACGTTGCACAATTTTGGATACTTGACAACTTGCTCAAAAGCAGCACGACAGAAGTTGAATCGCCTTCTTTGAGTCCTGACAAGGGCCAGCATTTTAAAGTTAACTACGAGCCGATTCTGGAGGGACCAGGCGGTGCTGTTGCCGGTGCTGGTGCTATTGGAGGACGACGACGGAAGGGGTCAGGAGGGGCGTTGGACTGGTTCTCGACCACTACGTCTTCTTCATGGAATTGGGGTACTGGTGCTCCGACGGGCGGGCCGGGACAAGGGCGAGGGGCAGGGGCACGAATGGGCACACCGCCCGCCCCTGGTGGAGGGCCGGGGATGAGTACGAGAACTTTCTACAAGCCACCGGTAGAGGTGGCGAAACCTTTAGACCCGAATGTGCCGGCATGGATGACAACGAGCACGAATTCGACAATTTTACCTCCGCGACGACCGTATGATAGTGATGACATGGAGGCGAACGGGGTAGCGTTGGCGTAGGGATTGAGGGAGGGAGGGAGAGAGGAAAGGGAGGTTTGTAACATACATATGTAGGGACTAACCAAACGGTTGATAGGTACAGGAAAACCAATTTAAAACTGGAAGATAAGGGAAATTAAAACTAGAGAGTAACAGTGTATTTGTTGTGTTATGGTGTGTCATATTGTCGAAATCTGATTCACCCAAGAGGCGAGAAACGGAGCCAGGACTAATGAAGAAGCCAAGATTACGCAGTCTGACCAAGGCCTCGTCTTTCCCCTCTTCTTGTACTTCTTGTTCTTCTATTCGTTCATGTTCTTCTTCATCGTAGTCACTGCCACACATATAATCATCCTGTCTCCACCCAGTGCGTCACTCAGTCTCCTTCCCAGGACTTTTCCTTCCCCTTATCCTTGTTTACTCAGTGTCCCACTCACCCTCGTGCCCCTGCTCCTGCCGCGGTAGCTCCCGCCCCAACTCCATCTCCCGACGCCCCCAGCGTTCCACTGTTACTTAAATGTATACTCTCAGTCGACTGCCTCCTAGGGAAAAAGAATCCGAACCCACTATGATGAGGCATAGACAAGGAACGCCCATGACCTAACGAAGCCATGTCCGCGGGCAAAGAAGAAGCAGAACGGTAGTGCTGCTGCTGGTGCTGCTGCGATGCCATGTTTGTCAAGCTTCCTCCCCGCCCAGCACCTGTAACAGCGGCACCCGAGCTCTCAGATGTCGCGGACCCACTCGAGGAGGAGGAAAGGCGGGAAGTAGGGAAGAGTGCCGGATTCACGCCAATCAATGAATTCGTGCGCGAGCGGGAGTTGTGCCGAAGGTGGTGGGAGCCTTTGATTCCCAAAGAGGATGAATCATCCAACTCAGTGATTTGGGTCTCGATCGTCGTCGGGTCGTGATGGACGGATGACCGACGAGAGGAGCGAGGAGGGCCCACAGGGGTCATCAATCGACGGTAGACCAAAAGGCCAATCAATAAAATACACACACCACCCGCAAATGCCAGCAAAACAATTACCCGAGAAGGGACCTTCTGATGCAGCAACCCGTGCTGCCCTTCATCCTCGAGAGGAGGAGCAGCAGCAGTAGCAGCAACAGCAGAGGTGCCGTCGCTGAGCAGGGTAACGTTGACGGAGCAGAGCTGCGGAAGATTCTCATCCCTGTCCTCGGCGAGAAGCCCGTGTAGTTTGCTTACGACGGGGTAGATGAAAGAGGAATTTTTAAGATGGAGGGTAAAGGCCGTGGGCCAGACAAGGGAAGTGTTGTTGCAGGATGTATCGTTGCTAGGAAGATAACGGCGGGGCATTTGGATGGGAATGGCTCGTGGGGAGGAGGAAAGGATGGTTAAGGCACGATGTTGGACTTGTTTTGCTAACGCGTCAACGTCGTAGAGATGTTGGCTGGTATCTTGCTGTTGTTGGTGTTGCTGCTCTTGCATTTGCCGTTTATCGTCCGAGCTGGTGGGCTTATTTTCAATGGGTACGATGGTATCATCATCTGTTGCTGGCTCGCCCTCATCCTCCTCCATGAGGTACTCTTGGAACACTTCCTTGATACTCTCCTTCACCCATTCTGGGTCCTGCTTCTCCTCACCAATCATGGCTTGGATCAACAAATAAGCCTCCCTCGTTCCCACCACCACTGCGCTAGGCTCCTCCCCACCCTCTTTCTCATGTCCCATAACGTTCCACATCATCATCCTTTGTTTCACTCCTCGCTCCCCTACTTCTCTCTGTTCCTCCCCGGCATCCAAAATATTGAACCCGTCATACTCCACACACGGATCATCCTGCGCTGCTTCCTCCTGTGCCAGATACCTCAAACGAAATGTCCCCTTCAGGGGGGGCAAAACATCTCTCCATTCTCCGTACTGGCCCCATTTAGTAAGATAAGGATTAGTTTTCTCCTGCTTGTACGCGGGGATAAAATCAAGTACCTGAAAGGGCTGGGCGGGCGACAAACGAACTGAGGCAGAAGGCGCCGTGTGTGTCAGCGTCACGAAAATTTCTCGTAGAGTACTGTGCTTGGAAGACAAAGTTATCCTGTGCCGCTGCTGGAACTCTTCTTTCCCCTCTCCCTTCTTCTCCTGTACAGGGGCTGGGGTGGACAAGGGACAAATTTCTCGACCGGCAGGGCAGGAGTTTTTCATAGGGCGAGGAAAAAGGGTAACAGCGCAGGAACTGAGCAAGAGTCCCGATTCTCCTTCCAAATTTCGTAAATAAGCACCGATATCACCTGAAACCATGTCCATGTGAGCAGGAGGCAGGCTGGTGGTGGTAGTGGTGGTGGTGGTGCTGCTGCTTAATGGCATGCTTAATGGCATGCCGCTGGTCCTGCCCTTGTTCTTCCCAGTTCCTTTTGTCACGGACAATATCAACAAACGTTGCATTCCTTCTTCCTCCCCCTTCTTCTGCTGTCGGTCTTCCTCCCGCCGAACATCAGCAACATCACCACCACCTCGTGCAAGCAACGCCGAATTTCCCTCCTTTCGGCAAGTCACCATCACCCTCGCCCGCTGCCGTGGGATCAATGCCACAGTCTCCACCACACGCGGCTGCTCCAAATCAATACCATCCAGCGCCAGCAGCTGCAGGTCGCAGCCATCTCCTGACACACCAACTTCCAATAAATTTGATCCACCGCCATGTGCAAGGTCTACCTGCTTTCCTTCCCCCAGAACGAGAGACAAGGCCTCAGGTTGCTCCTTGCCGTTTACCATGTAGGATGAGGAGGAGGACGACTTCTCGTGGGATTGGAAGATGAGCAAGCGAGAAGAATTCCCCCATACAGAGGCAGAATCAACAGCAGCAGCAACAGTAGCATCAGTGGCATCAGCAGATATTTTCTTGGGGAGGACATAAAAGGCACCGACAAAACCAGGATCACCCCCAACGTGATACCAGTGCATTCCCGGCGCATGCTCCCCACTGATCGTAAATGTATGAATTGCCAGCGTTGGACCCGCAAGACGCGACCGCAGTCCACCTTTATCTGCGGCCGTTGTGAGACGCACTCCATGCAGGGAGAGGCCGGTGGCATCGTCTCGTCCACTCTTGACATTGTTTTCTAGCTCGCTGCGGACGCGTACCCGTACTGTGTCTCCGGGAAAAGCACGTAGGATCGGCGCTGGATTGCTGAGGATGCCGTCATGGAAGAGGGCAGGTCGGGAATGGGACTAAGGCGAAAGAGGAGAGGAGAGAGATGAGCAAGCGAAGTAGAGAAAGCAGAGAGAGTTGAGACCCGAACGCCACCTTGGAGATAACAGAGAGTGGAGGAGCGCAGCGTAGTGAGAAATATACCCGACCTTACCAAAAATCAAAGAAAGTGCTTCCTTCTTGGCGTCAAGAGGGCTACAGCCACTTCACACAGACACAGACACAGACACCGACACCGACACAGACACAGATTCACTCAGACACACATCGACTCAAATACCTTCTCCATCCACGGCGCGACGGTAAAATCCACACTCAAGTGGCCGCCCGTAGACGTTAGCTCACATATAGGTCCTTGATTGTTGATATCCGCTAGCGGGGCCTTCATTGAACGAGAGAAAGGTGCTTTCTTGGCCAAGGTGGGGGGCAGGCCCCAGGCATGAGTCGTCGACGGGAGAGACGTGCCTAGAGCCGCTAGGACCACCAAAAGGTGACGTACCATTCGCAGGGTTGATGAGAGAAAGAAATTGAGGAGGAGCAAGCCAATTGTTTGTTGCCGTTTCGTGGACGTCGACGATGTGCTTCCTTTCGTTGCTTCCACTGTGCCTGGGGGGGAAACGGACATGAGTGACTTGGTGGATGCGCACAAGGAGGACAGAGCGCTCATGGGTGAGGCGGCTGATTGAAAGAGAAAATGGCTGAAAGATGCTGCTATACCCTGGATAGGCCATGACGACAGCTCAACAGAGACAAGACAGGTCGCAACGGAGGCGACCAGCGCAGATCCAAGCTCGTAGAAGGAGGGCGTAACGGCGTGGCGGCAGTTGGGCTGCTAAAATAATCGAAGGGGAGGTCATCATCCCTTCTCTACTCACTCTCCCCGCCATCGGCAATTTATACACGAAAGGTTGTCGTGAATTGATACATAATACTTACCATGGGGTTGCGGCGGCGGAGGCATGCCACCGCCGCGGTAGTTGCAAGCATCTTCACTGTCGCCTCTTCCGATTGCTGCGGGATTGCTGCTGCTGTCACTGCCTCCACCCAAGACAAGCAATCAGCCCTCACCACACCACCACATATCATCTATATTCTGGCGGATGATCTGGGCTGGAATGATGGTACGTTTCAGTCGTTGGGGTATGCGCACTATTCTCGTCTCCCTGTCATGCCTCGTTGAAGGAAGCTAGCTCTCTTCGGTAGTGTTCGTGTTCGCCTATCCTCGTCCTCCCCAAGGCATCCAACCGGCTGTGCACTTCGCAAATCCATGATGAATTTTCCAGGTAGATAATTCAATCCTCCACCTCCCGTGTCCTTCTACACCGCCCCCAAACGAAACAGTCGGCTGGATGAATAAGGCCAACGAAGACATTATCCAAACCCCGAACTTGGACCAACTCGCCGCTGATGGCGTAATCCTCAAATCCTTCTACACCCAAAGCGTCTGCACACCTACGCGTGCCTCCTTGTTGACTGGAAAATACACCATCCATTTGGGCCTACAACACTCCATCGTGCAGAGCGGCCAATCTTCCGCCCTTGGCACCGAGCATCGCATGCTTGCCGAGGAATTGAAAGAACGTAATTACGCGACGCACATGGTGGGGAAGTGGCATTTGGGTTATTATCAAAGAAAATTCCAGCCATTGCAACGTGGGTTTGATACTTTCAAGGGGATGTTGACGGGGGCTGAGTATTACTTCTCACATGTGGCACGGTGCGAGTTCCCCTTCTATGAATTCAAAGGATCAACGTCTGGATGGGGCCTGGATTGGTTTGATGGGGAGGAGGCAGTGTGGGAGGACGAGGGGATATATAGCACTGATTTGTTGACACAGCGAGCGGAAGAGATCATTAGATCGCATTCTCCTTCTGGCTCGTCGGTTTCGATGGAGGGAGAGACAGAGAAGCCTTTGTTTTTGTACTTGCCTTATCAAGCCGTCCATGGGCGGTTGCAGGCTCCGGAGGGAGATATTGATCGGTTTTCACATGTGAAGGATAAGAATCGAAGGACATACGCGGCAATGGTGTGGAAGCTTGATCAGGGTGTGGGAAACGTAACGAAAGCGTTGAAACAGGCAGGGCTGTATGAGAATAGTGTAATTGTTTTCACGACTGATAATGGGGGGGATCCGGTTTTTGGCGGGAACAATTGGCCGTTACGGGGGGAAAAAGGGAGTTACTGGGAGGGTGGGATAAGAGGAGCGGCGTTTGTGCACTCGCCGTTGTTGGAGGAAAGGGGGGTGGAGAGGGAGAATTTGATGCATGTTGTTGATTGGTTCCCCACAATTCTTGGGTTGGTGGACCGAGTGGTGGGAAGGGAAGGGAAGGGTGAGGGTGCGTCGTTTAACATTTGCAATAGCAGCAGCAGTGGCACAAGCATTAGTGGTAGTAGCAGCAGTAGCAATAGTAGTAGCCGCTGTATCACGGACAACATTGACGGAATCGACCAATGGGCCACCATCTCCCACGGTGCACCCGCCCCACGCCTCGAGCTCCTTCATACGATCGATCCCCTCGGTCTCGATACTGGTGATCCATTCACAGGTACCAAACAAGCCGCCATCCGTCAAGGACCTTGGAAGCTGCTTGTAGGCGCTCCAGGACAAAACATACATCAAGATAAATGGACCCCTCCCCCAAATTGGGCTCCGCCGGACGAGAAGGGCAGGAAGCCCGCGGTGGCGCCTCTGTGTGAAGATTGTAAATTTACCAAGGAAAATTTCACGACGGGTGTATGTCTCTTCAATTTAAAGGATGATCCAGAGGAAAACTGTAATTTAGCGGGGAGTCAACAGGTAGTGGTGACGCAGTTGTTGGCGCGTTTGGAGGCGTGGAATGCGACGGCGGTCCCTGCTCACTACCCGGGCCCGGATAAGAGGTGCGATCCTTCTTTGCATGGCCATGTGTTTACGGCGTGGGGGGAGGAGGAGACCGGGTAAGAGGAAGAGTGGGAAGTGTGTGTTGCAGTAAATAGAGTGTCTAAGGACTGTGTAAAAAGAAGCGTTGGGAGACAGGTATGAGTTGGTCGTGAGGTTGCGCAGTAACAAAAAGTAAGTGCACGAGAGTGTAAGACTTGCATTGGGAAGACACATCTCTGTGGTACAGGGGAGGCTTGTGGGTCAATTAACGATCATAGACAATACATGAGAAGATGGCAGCACAAAGAAAAGGCAATGTGAGAAAAGAATTACGCAATCGTCTCTGCCTTCGTTTTCTTTTCACTATTTATAACTGTTGTATTTATTCACTCAACTGACGTCAGTGGTGATTTTTCTTCCCTTTTTTACTGGTACTTCTGATGCTCCTGCTGCTTCTGCTGTGTTTTCGTTTTTTCGAGTGCCTCCTCCTCTCCTTCTCCCTCTTTTTGTCCTTCCGCTTCTCCTTAGACTCCTTGCGGTGTTTCTTGTCCTCGCGCTCTTGCCTCCTCTTCACACTGCTACTGCTACTGCTGCTGATGCTGATACTTCCACTCCCTTCTTTCCCACCTTCATGTTTCGCTTTCAAAGGCTTAGGCCCTTCTTCGCTGCTGCTGCTGCCGCTCTCACTATCTCCGTCACTACTGCAACCGCTACTATCGTTGCTTGCCTCATCTTCTACTTTCCCCTTCCCCTTCGACACAGCATAAGCAGCCGTAGCAGTATCCGTTGGAAGAAGAGGACTGCCCTCCAGCGATCTGGTCACAAGTGTCGCAGCCATCTCTTCTAACCGTGCCGGAGTGGGTGGTATGCCTTTCCCCATCCTTAAGGTGGACAATGATGGCGTTCCGGCCCCCTCTTTCGACTTTGCGAGGTCAGGCACGCGTCTGCTACCGCTGCTGCTACTCTTGGACTTTTGGGCCTTTTTCTTCTTCAGCACAGCAGTTCCAAACACCAGCCCTTCTTCCTCCTCTTCCTCCTCCTCTCCATTCCCCATCACTAAGTCCTCCACGGCCTTGCGCTTTTCCTTCTTGCTTATCATCATGGGGCCCTTAGCCAACAGCTCCTCCATCGTCTCTCCCCCCACTGTCCGGATCGGCTGCACATAATGATCATGAGAAATAGCACTCACCCGAGGAGGAGTAGGAGCATCCCCTGCCAGCTTCGGAGCCGCCGCCGCAGCATCAGCAGGAGAAATGGCCGCCTTTTCATCCTCCCCTCCATCTTCATTCTCGTCGTTGCTCTCGTCTTCATCTTCCGATGAAGAAGAGGCCTCAAAAATAGCCTTGAAAAAATCTTTGGTTGGCCGTGCCTTTTTCTCAAAAGCCGGCAACGCTGCTTCTTTCTCTTCCTCCTCTACTCCCTCCCCCTCCTCATCTCCTCCCTCAAACTGTTGCTCCTCTAGCTGAAGATTCCCAGTTGTTGGCAACAGTGACTCCATTTCCTGGTCAAATTTGTTGCTTAATAAAGAAGATGCTTTCCCCTTCCCCTGCTGCAGAGGAATTAGTGACGTCGGTACCACTCCTCCCCCTCCTCCTCCTCCTCCTCCTCCTCCTCCTTCTCCTCCTCCTCCTCCAAACGAACGAGGCAACGCCTGCGGTAGCACCACATTATTGCTACTGCTGGAGCTGATGATATTGCTACTTGCAGGCGTCAGTCTCGCATGCTGAGGCAATGAGACATTAAATCGTTTACACAACAAAGAAGCAGGATAAAAGTAAAGCTCGCTCCGTACTGGTGTCACCACCGATTTCACATCAGGCGGTGGAGGAGGAAGGGCCACAGACGGAGCAATGCCTCCAGTCCCGCCGATCCTGCCTCTCTCGATGAGGCCTTCGGGCAAAGAGCTGTTCATAGTAGTAGGGCGTTCGGCGACACTAAATCGCTTTGCCAGCGCTCCTTGCATACCTTGGAACGCCGTCGGTACTACTGCAGGTGCTGGTGCGGCTGGTGCTGCTCCTGCTGCTGCTGATGATGACGCAGCTGCTGCTCCATCACCTGATTTGTAGGCTTTGATTCGCTGTCGATCCTCTTCAGACATGAGGTCAAATATAGAGGCCGCCTCCCTCCCTCCCTCCCCCATTGGGGCCTTCGGAATGGCTTCCCTCAGTAAGCTCCCCCTTGCCGAGGCTGCCAGCTTCCCTTGATTCGCCTCTCGATGCCTCTTGACGGCTACTGCATGATCGATGTCCTCTTCGCCCTCTTTCTCCCTCTTAAAGTGGTGAAACGGGACAAAACCCCGCGGAGGGGTAGGTGGAGCCCAAAACGGTTGCTTGAACGCCATCTGTTCAACGCCCAGCACAAACCCTTCAGGCACCGGCCTAGAATCCGTGGGACATTTCGATGGCGCGGATGCAGCAGTAGCACCAGCAGCAGCAGTAGTAGAGGATGTGCATCCTCCAATCCAATCTTCCAACGCCATGCGTTTTGCCGCCCCTGTGCTTAGCTTGGGACGTCGCCCCATGCGCTCGTCCTCGTCCTCCTCCTCGTCCTCTCCCAGCACTGTCAAATACTCATCTCCTCCTACCTTTCCACTACTTTTATCCCTTCCTTCCCTCCCTCTTCCATCCAGGTCATCATATACATCATCCTCCTCCTCGTCCAGCGCAAAGCCCATCATGTTCCGCCGTCCTGCCCGACTCGACGTCCCCTTCCCCAATACATCCCCCATCCGATATACTCCTCTACTGTCATCATCACCATTCCGTCCTCCTTCCCTTCCTATTCCCTGTTGCAAGCGAAATGCATTGAATTCAGGCGCGTCTTTCGCAGGATCGAACCCCAGCCCGTACAAGTCGTTTTTGGCCGTTGGTAGTAACGTCACACCCACGTTAGGTCGGCTAAAAAGTATCTTTCCCCCTCGGACCAACGAAGCATCGTGCCGCAAATGATCAGGGAGCAAAGCAGCACTATCAAAATCATCTTCCTCTTCCTCCTCGTCTACCTCGTTCCCATCGGCATGCCCCCCCTTCTTCAGCTTCTTCCGCTTCTTCCGAGGACGAAGTTGCCTCGACCCCACCCCCACCCCCTCCTTCCACCCCATCATCTGCAACAACTTCTTTCCAATTGCCACATCCGTGGGCGCCAACAACTCATCTACCATCCCCATCCCCGGAATAACACTTCCCACCGCCTCCTTCTCCACCTGCCTTCTCAACAATTGCTTCGACGCGTCCCCTAACGTATCGTAAGTCAGCTGCGCTTGCAACTTCCGACCGAGCAATCCGTCCTCCTCATCCATAAAATCTTCAGGACGCTGCTGTTCTCCCTTTGATTTCCCTCCTTGCCCTTGCGCACGATTTTCCCGGGAGGATTGGAATGTGGCGGGCTCCCATCCCTCCTGGCTGCCAACGCTATTGAAATACCCAGCCGAAAACCCACCGGTGAACGCGCCATGGAACCGTCGCCGGCCCTCATCGTCCCGAACTTCGTCCTTCCGCGTTTTGCCACGATAGGCACTCATTGTTTCTTGAGGTGGTTCAGGAGGTGGAGGATGATAGAGATCTGGGGAGGCTCATTTATATTGGCCGGAGTTATGATGCGGCCCGGAGCAGTGCCTGTGCGATATGTGTCAGTTGGGGGGAGCAGAAAAAGGGCATGTGAGCCGAGCGCTTTCTTGAGGTACACATTGGTGGTAATCGTGTCACTACCTTGTGAAATGCGGAGGCAGGCAAGGTATGGACAGGTTTGGCAGAGGAGCATCCTCTCACCCCCGCTCAAGTTCCGGAGTCCATGCAATATACCTTCATCTCTATAATTCTCCAAGGCCCCTCCTACCGGAGATACTCATTCGCTAAGACAGGACTACCACACTACACGACCGAATCCCAAGTGCTCTCCAAATATAACCTCCAGAATATGCCGATGTCGCAGCATAAGGCGGCGTCGGTTGCGGCTGTGGGCATTGTTGTTGCCCTAGCCGCGGCGTTTCTGAGACAAAGGAGGTTTAAGACCGGGAGCAGCAGCACCGAGAAGCGCCACCTAATCTCGGTCGTGGGAGACGCTTTTTGCGACGTCATAGTGGGTGGTGTCAACCACATACCGGAGTGGGGCACGGACGTGCTGACCGACACTCCGATTGCTTTGACGCCGGGGGGTTCTGCTTGCAATACCGTCCTCCAGCTCGCCAGCTTGCTACGTCTTTTTCCTCCATGCTCGTCCTCATCAAACACTCATCCGAGCATTGTCTTGCACACCGCCTTGGGCAGTGACCTCTTTGGCTCCTTCATGCGCAGCAAAATTGCGGAGGTCGCTCAGGGCCAGGACGTCCAAGTCTCCACGGCTTCAACCTCCCCCTCGTTCTCGTCCTCCTCGTCCTGCTCGTCCTGCTCGTCCTCAGCCACCCGAGCAGAAAATAGTACGACATGTTCAACACACCCAAAAACGACGACGACAGGCGTTTGTATCTGTCTCTCCGGCGCGGCTGACCGCGCCTTCATCACCCATCGGGGAGTCGTCTCTACGTTCAACGAAAGCCACCTGGATTTGCCCTCCCTCTACAACAGCTGCTTCGTTCACATAGCTGGATTTTACAATTGTCCTTCTCTCTGGCCGGCCTTGCCTGGGATATTGCGCGAGTGTCGGAAGAGAGGCGTCGTAACAAGTTTGAGTCCGCAATATGATGCGCGTGGAGAGTGGGGGGGGGGGTTGGAAGAAATATTTCCATGGTTGGATTTGTTGTTGTTGAATGAGATGGAGGCGTTGGCGATAACGAAGGGGATGATTGGGAGGAAACAAGGGAAGAAGGACGACAATGTGGAGGAAAGGGAGGGGGAGGAGGAAGAAAAGAAAGAAAGAGCGGTGGAGGCGGCGGCGAGGTATTTTGTAGATCTGGGGGTGAGGCACGTGATTGTTACGAGAGGGGCCCTGGGGGCATATGCGTTAATTGAAGAGAAAGAGAAGGAAGGAGAGGGAAGTCGGAAGAGGAGGGAGGTGTGGCAGGGGTGTCCGAGGAAGGAGGTGGTGGATACGACAGGGGCAGGTGATTCCTTCAACGCGGGAGTCTTGTTTAGGCTGATAGAGAGATTAATGAGAAAAAAGGAGGGAGGGAGAGAAGGAGGAGGGGAAAAAGAGAAGGATGCGTGGAATGAAGTGTTGAGGATGGGGTGTGCTATGGGAAGTCATATTGTGACAAAAATGGGGGCGTCGGCGCCGCCGCGTGATAGGGAGGAGATTTTGGAGAATTTGAGGGAGATTGAATGAAAAATTAAAGAAATTATTGATAAAACAAAGTATATATTAAAAAATTGACGAATAATGAGTGACGAAAATAAATAAAATATGTCACCTCGAGTGCATAACGACACGTGTCATGGCTCTGTGCTTTTCCATATTCAGCTCGTTGTGAGTCGTATTCGGCATAAAGGGAAAATCTAGCACGGTCTGGGTTCATTTGTCGGTGCCGTGGGTGGGTGGATTAGAAGGGTGGATTTGGTGGGTGGATTAGGAGGGTGGATTAGAGGGGTGGATTAGGAGGGTGGATTAGGAGGGTGGATTGTGAGGGTGGATTAGGAGGGTGGATTAGAGGGGCGCCTCAGGAGGCACTCGTCGAATGGCTGAGCCTATCCCTTTGGCTGGTGCATTGGAGAAGCCAGGAAATTTCGAATTGGATCAGCGCCAAGAGGTCTTTTTGAAGAGGCAAAGGGGACGCTTATCCTTGGACTTGATGATCATCGACGCCTATCCTGAAGTCCCTTCCGTCACATTTTATTTTATTTTTTATACTAATCATTCATCACATATTTACAAGCCTTATCACTCCTCAACGACCACCGCCCCTCCTTCCTTCCGTCCATCCATTCCTTCATTGGCCAACGCGTCCGCCACCTTGTTCTCCTCCCTCGGTATATAACAAATCCGAAACCGTTTAAACTTCTTCCCCAGGGCCAGAGCCTTGCTATGCCACACTCTCATGCCGGCATTTTTGACCTTCCATGCCCCCTGCACCTGCTTCACTACCAATGTAGAGTCTCCAAAGACCTGGACACTGCTCACGCCTCGCTTCAATGCCTCCTCCAGCCCAAAGCACAAAGCAGCGTATTCGGCTTGATTGTTGGTTCTATCGTGCCCCAGAAAAGCGGATAAAGACCAGAGTTTCCTCCCTGATAGCTCGTCATACATGACAGCACCGCAACCAGCAATGCCCGGATTCCCACGCGAGCCGCCATCGAAGAATAGCTTGCCGGAGGTGATGACATGCGCTTTGGCAGTAGCAGCAGTAGCAATATCACCACCACGACCAGCAGCAGCAGCAGCAGCAGCAGCACTAGCGCCAGTAGTTGCGGCAGTTGCTGCGGCTATAGTGAGAGGAGGAGGACGAGTAGGGGCTTTGGGGACAGGAGCGAGGGGGGAAGCAGGGATGGCTTGGGTGGCTTCGAAGCGCTCATTGTCATCATTATACTCCTCCTCGCTCTCCCCATCATCATTTTGGTCTTGACGTTCTTCGGCTTGTCCCCAATCACTCTTCAGTCGCCTCTTTTGCCCTCCCCGCAAATCTTCGCTGTAGTCCTCGTCTCCACTGTCGCTCAGCAAACTGATTACCTCCCCTCCTTTTCCTCCTCCTCTTTCCCGCTTCTCGACGCCCACGACAGGAAGTGGTGCTTTCCGCTTCCTCGCATCTTGCCCTCCTTCACCAACTTGCTCCTCTCTCTTCGACTCCGCCGTATTCATAAATGGCGGTGAGACCATCCTCCTTTCTTCTCCTCCTCCTCCCCCTCTCCCTCCTCCCTCCCCGATCCCATCCCTAGAACCTTCACTCTCCTGCTTCAAACCCCATGGCTTACCCGCTCTTTGTTCGTAATCCTTTCCACCATCCCCCATGAATTTCTCCACATGCTGCTGCTCCCCACCGTCTTCATCTGGTTGCTCCTGCAGCGCGAGCCCGTCTTCCATGTACACCCGAGCTTCCTCCAACGTAGGAAAGGATTTGAAGTTGGCAAAGTTCCACCGCGAAACGACGGCGTTGCATTCCGGCCACGAGGTGAAGATGGCGCGAATAGGAAGGCGGACAGCGTAAAACTTCATTGGGGGCTTGCGCTTGTAGTGTGGTGGTGGCAGTGGTGCTGCCCGCGGTCCCGCGGTGTGCTAGGCGCACTTGATTCGACTGAGGGGAAGGAGGGCGGATTTAGGCTCGGCGCAACGACTGTGGGTGCCGTCCTCGAGGCATTGCCTGTAAAATATGTGAGAGGTTATGTTGTTATTGTCATGCGCAAGCTCGTGATAGAGAGCAGAGGAGAAAGAGAGGCTAACGAGCGATAAGCAAGGTTTCTTGGTTACTCTGCGCCGTCCGATGGCGCCGTAAATCGAGGCCGGTTGAGGCCGGTTGATGACAAATGAAAAACTCGCCAAATCCACCCTTTAAAAACGGCTATAGTACCTAATTTTAGGCCGCGAATTAAGACTTGTGTCCCGAAGCCATATCCTTCGGCCCGAATTGCGACACACTCCCCCTTTCATTTGGGCGGGGACTCGAGACTTGTGTCCCAACATCACTTTCTTGGGTTCAAAATTTCGATTCACACTCCCTTGGGCCGCGGTTCGAGACTGACTTTTCGTCCCAATTTTCTTCGATCCAAATCTCGATGTACACACTGCCAAATCTCGGGAAATCCGCTGTCCGGTAGGAAGTTTGTTTAATTATCCATATGCTCATTCCGTACATTGACATTCAGCAAGTGCCGGCTGGGGTGCATGCAAGGTCAGGGCTCAAGTCGGGCTTTTGGACCTCATCCTGCGGGTGTATGAGAGTATGGTCCTTGGAGAAGATCATCCCAATGATCCCCGGTTTCTTCAACCGCGGCAGGTGATGCAGATACTGGAGAAGTTGCCTCCCCTGAGATATCCTCTTTCCCCCCCCTCCTCCTAGCCCTGAATGGACTATTCGAGGACTTTGCTTGTGAAAAAACTGGCAAAGCCGTAAAATCTCGGCAATATTAGGGAAGAATATGCAACGACTTACTGTTGGTGCAAGGATTTCCTGGTGTTGTAATCCTGAGCACGCTTGTGTGACACTTGCTTGTGTTGTAATTGTCTGCGGATAGGTTGCACGCGATAATTTTAGGATTGTAGGAAACGACAAAATGAATTAATCAAATCGTGATGCTCGTCGGATTAATGGACAATCCCCGCCCTGACCCTCAGCAAGGGGGTGATGACGCCGGTCATCAATCATAGAAGAGAAAGAAGTTTGACAAGAGCCCTGAAACCAAATAATCAAATGGAAAAGGAGAAGCAGAAGCTATATTATACTACGTTGTGTTGTTTTGTGGTTTCATGATTATGGTATTCTGCTCTTTGTCATTCCTTGTCTTTTCATTACTTTGCCACATACAGCCTTTCACGATTGTACATGTTGCTCTTTCTCTCAGCGGTTCCTTCAATCTCGCCCTCCATTTGCGGCCCCTCTCACTATTTTCACAACCTTTTCTCAACGAATCACTCACATGACTGGCACAACAACACGGATATCCTCTATCTCTAACACCCACTGTCCCGGCACCCGCTCGAAGACTCCTGCTGCGTCCGCCAAGCTCACGTCAGCCTCGATAAAAGTCATCATGGCCACGGCTGCCTCCTGCGGGGCTAAGTCCACCCCTCCAAATGCCCTCAAAGATCGACGAGGCGCGCCTTCACTCTCCGGCGGGGACAAGAAACCAAGCAGGGCAATGCGGCCGGCGCGGGGGCCCTTGTTGATGACTTCCACACACACCCGACCCACCTCCTTCCCTTCAGATTCCTCCAAACTATGCGTCGTCAAGTGCACCAGCTTCTTTGCCCCCACGATGCTGCCGCTGCTACTGCTGCTACTGCTGCTATCACTGCTGCTTCTGTTGCTGTTACTATTACCATCCCCCACCTCGTCGTCGCCCCCCCGGTCAATAGCCGGGCAAGCCACTTCTTGCATTTCAAAAGAGGAATAGCTCAGGCCGTACCCGAAAGGGAAGACAACCGAGCCCTCATAAAAGCGATAAGTCCGTCCAGGAAATCCGCTGGTGGGGTGGGGACGCATCCGCATGTCGCCTGCCCCCGCCTGGGACACGAATTCGGCGGGGTAGAATGTTTGGGTGAGGCGGCCGCTGGGGTTAATATCTCCAAAGAGAATCTCAGCAAGGGCTTGTCCCCCAGCTTGGCCTGTGGTGATAGGATGAGGAAATGAACACGGGCATACATAAGCACGCGGACACACGAGGACAAATCGCCTCATCAACCGCTCTCCTCCCATCATACCCCGCCTCGTCACTCAAGCACACACACATTCCTCTTACCCGGATAACCCGCAAAAACCATCGCTGCCACCCGTCCATCCTCCTTTAAAAATTCGACATCCACAGCCCCGCCCGCGATCAGGACCACCACCACCTTCTTCTCCCCCGTCGCGGCCGCCCCCAACACTCGTGCCGCTAACTCCACCTGCGGGGCAGGCAAGAGAATGCTAGTCCTGTCCAACCCCTCCCCTTCAATGCTAGAATCTAAACCAAGCACCAGTATAGTTACATCTGCAGCTCGCGCTGCTGCATCTGCTGCATTCATTTGGTCTTCCGTAAGGGTACTATTGATTCCACACCCCTCCACCAAGACAGCATCGGAGACATACTTTCGTAATCCTTCAAAAGGACTGATGATGAAAGGAGGGACACCCTGATAATTGCCTAACAAGGCCTCTGTGGCATTCGCATGGGGACCAATCACCGCCAAGGAGAGAGGAGGAGAAATCTCCTCACGGTGGCCACGGCGAAGCTGCCGCTCACGCTCCCGGCGGAGAAACGCCGTCTTAAGCACAGCACCTTCCTCCATACCGTCCTCCTCCATACCCCATTCCCCCTCCACCTCGACTGACAACGACAAAGGCAACACCCCGTGATCATTCTTCAACAGCACCATCCCCTGCCTCGCTGCCTCCAAGGCCAGCATCTGATGCTCCTCCGAATTCACCTTCTCCAAGCCGTACTTTGTGTACACCTGCTCTTCCAGCGAGTCAAACAACCCCAACCGAAACTGAACCCTCAACAGATGCCCCAAGGCCCTATCCAAGTCCCCCTCCTGAATCAACCCTTGAGCTAATGCCGCCGGGCAATGCTCCGCATAGAAAGTGGAGCAATCCAAGTCACATCCCGCTTGTAACGCCACCTGACAAGCCCCCTCCGGCGAATCGGTATAATTGTGCCTCTTCCATATATCCGAAATCGCCCCACAATCACTAGTCACGTACCCATCGAACCTCCACTCCTCCCTAGCCATCCCGTTCAGCAACCCCGCATCCGCACAAGCCGGCACACCATTGATACTGTTGTAACTACACATGAGCGCGGAGGCCTTCCCCTTCACCACACACGCCTCGAACGCAGGCAGGTATGTGTCAACCATATCCTGCTTCGTAACCTGTGCATCAAAATTATGACGATGGGTACCATTATACAGATTCTCCACCGAATACGCTGCGAAATGCTTACAACACGCCGATGTTTTCAAGTACCGTCCGTCCTCCCCTTCTTGCATGCCTCTCACAAATGCCGTCGCATACACACTCGATAAGAAGGGATCTTCACCGGGTGTTTCCTGCCCACGTCCCCACCGTGGATCTCTAAAAATATTGATGTTTGGCGCCCAAAATGTGTTGCCGGCATGCCCGACGTTATTAAACACCCTTCCCTCGGTACTGATGGCAGAGCCAATAGCCTGCATCAACGTAGGGTTGAAGGAATGTGAGGTCGTGATCACTTGCGGAAACGACGTGGCACTCGGGGTCGGCGGTGCAAATGTCACGCCGGGAGAGCCACCGACGCCGTGGAGGGCTTCGGACCACCATTCGTACGCGGGCAAGCTTTGACTGGGCACGGCCGAAGCGGAGTTAACAAGGAGGGCGATCTGGGTTGATTTGGAGGTGTAGGTAGGGTTATATGAAAAAGCTCAATTTACCGCAGGTCTAGAAATAAAACCGTGAGCACTACTGCCACCATCAGAACCAAAATTGGCAGAGCACGAGACCGACAGCGACAGTGGCAGTCTCGCTCATCAAGTCTGATTATGACAACCCCCCCCTTATCCACCTCAAAGATCTTTTGTAAGCTACGCACCTTCTCCTCCACCGTCAGGCGAGCAAGCAGATCCGCGACGCGGTCCTCCATCGGCAAGCTTGAATCACAGTACGCATCATCGGCGTCCACGGTGGCGGCCTCGCAAGCACGAGTCGACAGGGTTGCATGGGCGGGCTTCCGGAGAGTACTTGCACCGGCAGCAACCGTAAGGAGGCAACCCAGAAGCAAGACAGGCACCCGGGGCCATGAGAATCTTCTGTGTGTTATCATGACACTATTTACTGCGTAGTTTGTGAGGGTTGGGAGTGAGTGAGTAATGTTTGTAGGGACATTTTGACTTCACCTCGTTGCGGCGATAAATTTGGAATTGCGACCGAGCGATGCGTTTTTTGCATTGACCACCCAACTCACACATGCCTATCACACCGCACAACTTCCAACACAAGTAAGAATGGGGGACACCTTGGACGACGGTTTCGAGGCCTACGACCTGGAAGCGGACGCGGAGGAATTTGCGGACGACGACGAGGTGAGTCAAGGGCGCACTTGCTGATGAGAGACGATGCGTGGGGTCGTGTGGGCCATCCGAGTATCCATGTCATTTACCACGCCTCCCCCTCCCGCACAAAGCCACTGATCGAAGCGGGACTCTCCAAGCGCAAGGCTGAGGATTGGGAGGAGGGCAAGGACAAGAAGTCCAAGCAGCAATCCAAGAAGCAGAAGCAAAAGGTACAAGCCACGGGTGGGGAAGAGGAGGAGGAGGGTGGGGAGGTAGAGGAGGAGGAGGAGGAGGAGGAGGAGGAGGAGGGCGACATCCAAGACGAGGACAACAAGGGCACAACCGCCACCGACGGGGAGAGGGTGGAAAAAAAAAAGAAGAAGCGGAAGAGGAAGTCCAAGATTCCTAAGCCCACCGCGGCCTTGACGACAGCCGAAGCGCAATCAACCTACCTGTGGGAGCGCTACGTGAACTTGCTCAACGTCTCGCCGCTTGACGCTGACGTAAATCGTTTCCCCCCCACCTGCTTCACACTTCCCTCCTCCTCGTCGTCCTCTGGCTTCACTGCCCTAAAAAGAGTGAAAGGGAAGCAACCCGCGAAGCCAACGGGCCACGCCCAAACCTCCGACAGTCACCCTGGCAAGGGAGACGCAAACGTCACCGATTTTCTCCAGCAAGCCTTCCCACAGCTTCAAAAAATCGCTTCTGACAAATCCCAACGTGAAATGGCACACCCTTTCGTCGTCCTACTATCTTCCTCCGCTGTACGAGCGAATGAGCTCGCGAAGGATCTACGGATGAAGCTCCGGAATCTCAAGACGGCAAAATTGTTTGCGAAACATCTCAAAGTGGACGCACAGGTCGAAGTGCTTCAGAGTGAGTTTAATGCCTTGGCGGTGGGCACGCCGAATCGCTTGATCAAATTGTTGGAGATGAATGCGATGAGTTTGGCGCGATGCCGGTTGGTGGTGTTGGACAGTAGTTTCAAAGATTCCAAGTCGTTTGATTTGTTGACCTTGCCCGGGGTGGCGAAAGACACGGCGTTACTTTTGAGAGACCATGTCCTGCCAGCTATGACGGCACGCAAGGAGAGAAAAGACGTGAACGAGCAGCTAAGGTTGGCTCTGTTTTAGAAATTGGAAGAGGAGGAGGAGGGAGGGAGGCAGGGAGCGGGAGATGAAGAGGAGGAAGGAATGGGAAGATAATCAAAAGCATATTCAATTTAAGGCCACTGGACGTTACTCCTCGTTCCTCTCTTCTTCTTGGCCTTCATCTTCATTTAAAAGAAATCCCGCTTTTCGGATCTAATAAAGAGGCTGCTGCTGCTGCTGCTGCTGCTGCCGCTGCTGCTACTGCTAATCACTTTTACTTTGACTTCTTGAATGTGTAAGGGCAAAAGACCCTCAATTCCATTCCAATTTCTCATTTACTTTTTCTTGGCCCCAGCAGTGGATTTCTTCGTTTTATTCGCGAGAGTAGTAATCGCTGCTTTCACGACCGAAGCCTTGGCAGGAGCAGCAGCAGGAGCTTTAACGGTAGCAACAGGCGCCGCCGTCGTCTTTTTCTTGGTATCTACCATTTTTTTCGGCGCTTCCTTCATCTCCTCCTCCCTTCCACGTGCCCGCTTCCCTCCCTTCTTAGTCGCAGGCATCACCACTTTAACGGGCGCGGGGATTGCGGCAGCGGCAGCACCAGCAGGAGCGGCAGGTGCAAGGATCTTTGCTTTTTTCTTACTACTACTGCTGTCACTCCCACCCTTCACAACCGCAGCTGCTTCTACTTCCACCTCCGGCTGCTCCACTCTCCTTTTCTTCCCTCCAACGGCAGCTGCTCCAACATTCTCCCTTTTGTCCTCCTCCTTCATAGCCCTCCCCTTCCTCCCTCCTGTCTTCCCCTCGCTCTTCTCAACATCCTTTATCGCAGTCGCTGCCGCCGCTGGATCGTCCTTCTTCCGTTTTACATAAGCCTCGGCGGCCGTCGCCTCATACCCAGGAAACTCGTACTCAATCCCTTTTGCGGCCAATTTTCTTCGTTTACGCTTATCCCCACGCACTAGCCTCGACAGGCATTTTCTCGCCTCCACCTCAGTCTTGGGCGCGGTCCGACGGTCCTTTTCCAATTGCCGCCAAGGGATCACACGCCACTTCTTATCCGCGTCGACAAAAAGCTTGGGATGAACCTTAGTAGGAGGGAGGACCTCACACACCAGTTTTCGTCCTCCAAGATAATAGCCTTGCATCGTCTCGGCCACCACAGTCGCCACCTCCGCGTCATCAAACTCCAAAAAAGCATACCCACGGGACTTTCCCGTTTTCTTACTCCTGCTCAGACGCACGTGCTTTACGCCACCGAATTGCGAGAAAAATGATTTCATCTGCTCCTCGAAAAAGCCGTGTGGAATGTGACCCAGATAGACCACTGCATTGGGCTTGCTCCCTTTGGCAGCTGCTGCAGCCGCATGCGCTTTAGCCTTTACTTCCTGTTTCTTCTGCTTCAAAGCCTGCGCCACCAGCTTCTCCTGCACCGCCGCAGAGAGTGCCACAAAGTCTGCGCTCTTGGTTTTGAGCGCCTTTTGAGCCTTGCCGTCGTCATCGCTAGTGGTGGTGCTGTTAGGATCCTCGGCCTCGCTCCCGCTGCTGCTCAACCCATCGTTGTCATCCACCATCTTGGCCAGACGGGCCTCGAGCTCACTGGCCTTGGCGGAGACCTTTTGGCCAGTTTCGGTGCCCAGCACCATAGTCTTGGTCTTGGTCTTGACCTTCTTAACAGCCATGGTGGACTGTAAAGTGTAAAGTGGTGGGTGGGTGTTAGGCTAGTAGAGATAGATATTCGATGCTTTACGGCTGAACTTTGGGTATGCATTTGGTCGACCAGTCCCACGTTATCTTCTTTGAAATCACGTGTCCTGTCGGAGCGAATACTGGAGAGTTTAGTTGAGTGTGACTGAACCCAGTGCCATTTGCGGCATGTCCATCCATCGGGCCATTAATAGGAGGTTGTCGTGGTCGCCGCTGCCTCGCTCGCTCACCAAATTCCATGAACTCAACTCACGAACTCATGCACACTCCTTTATATTAAACATGAAAAGGTTTTACGCATTATGGAAGATAACGAGGACATGAAAGGCAGCATCAGTTGCCATGTCAGCGCCAGCGGTGCCCGCAGCAGCAGCCAGAAACGACAGGTATGTATAAGTAGAGGGAGGAGGTCATGACGTGTGTCTGTTACCACACGGTCTGCTTTCGACCAACACGCGCGCTTATCGACCCCATATATGCCACACCAACACAGCGCTGTACCAGTACATTTACTCCGTCCGCCGCTCCCGTCATCGGCGGCGTTTTTCTCCCCACGGCCGAGTCTCTGCGGATCCTGGGTGTGAACGACATGGTCGACGGCGCCATTGCTCTGCAACAACGGCAGCAAGAGGAGCAACATCACAATCATCAAGAACAACAGCGGCAGTCTTGGTCCTTGCAAAGTATGCGAGACTGGCGAGCGAAGGCCTTTGCCGGTGAGCCGAACAGGCAATTTGTCCAGCAGCAGCAGCGGGATTTACGACGCATGCTGCTTCACAACAACAAACTGTCTAGTCCAACGAACAGAGCAGCAGGAGGTCAAGCAGAAGAACGAGGAGGAAGGGCAGGAGAAGGAGGCGATCATTGTGATGGGGGCTCATGATATGTCTCGAACGGCATGCGTTTACTTCCGCGAATGCGGCACTCTATTTGTATGGCGGAGTGGTCGCCAATTAACGGCTCGACCGATTTACTGACGGGGAGGAGACCGAAATAGCACGGCGTGCCACATGGGATAGAGGTGTTAAATGGCCTCGATAGCCATTGGGAAATCTACCTGGGAGGAATCCTAAAGCTGCGCTTATTGAATGCAAGCGGCCAGAAGTGAGGGGCAAAGTTATCAGCAGCAGGCCCACCACATCTCCTCCTTCCATTCCCACCACCACTATCACCACCCACAGGATTGCTCTAGAAACGATCACGCAACAGCGAGGAGAAGCGCGCAGGCACCTGGCGATATGCCTCTGGAAGGGAGGGCCTACTCCCCAACCCCCAAAGAAGAGGACAGGGAGGGAGGGAGGAGAGAGGGAGGGAAATATGGAAGGAAGCAACGAGGTCGCAGCCCCAAACGTAGAGGTAGTCTTAGTGACCAGCACCGGTCGCCGTACTACCACGATAGGAAGGAGGGGAGGAAGGAAGAGGAGGAGAGGAAGAGGGAGGGAGTGGGGGAGTGTCGGGGGGTAAGCTTCGAGGAGCACCAGCGGCAGCAGCAGCAGCAGCAAAAGAAGAAAGAGGAGGAGGATGACCACCGACATCATTATTCCACTTCTTTAAGAGTAGTGGTTATGGTAGAGGAACAGCAGCAGCAGCGCGAGCAGCAGCGGCGGCGTTGCAGCAATCACCATCAGCAGCAGCAGCAGCAGCAGTGCCAGCAGCATCCGAACAACCTTTGCGACAAGGAAAAGCCGCATTTCGATTACCACCATCACCACCACAATCATCATCATCATAATCAACAGCAACGGCGAGAGCAGCAGCAGAAGTATTCTCGAAACCATCATCGAGGGCGGGAGCGTGGAGAAAGGGAGGAGAGGGAAGGGGAGAGGATAGAAAGAGAGGATAGTTGTGGTAAAGGAAAAGAAAAAGGAGAAGGAGGAGCAGACGGAGGAGAAGGAAGAAATAGGGAACGAAGAGAAGAAAGACATACCAGGAATAGAAGGAAGAAGGATAAACAAAAGAGAAGGAGGGCGAGGAAGAAGGAGAAAGAGGAGAACGGGCATCATGTGGAGAAGAAGCACAGTCACAGTGAGAGGCAGGTCACTTCATCACCTGCTACCGTCGTTGCTGCGGCTGCTACGCCTGGAAATAAAAAAGAGAAGAAGATACAGGAAACGGACTCGTCCCCGAGCAGGTTCAAATGGGCCATGAAAGAGGTAGGCAAGCCCCACGAGCACGAGCACACAAAAAGTCAAAAGATAGGTGACGGCAAGAAAAAGAAACGGAGCATCTTACTCAGTTTCGGAGAAGAAATTGCCGATGAAGAGGTAGGAGCAGTGCAAAAGAAGGCGAACCTTGACAGGGTGACAGCACAGCGAATGAAAGCGGAACGCATCGAAGCCATGCGTCTTTCGGGTAACGCTGCCGCCGCTGCTGCTGCAGCTGCTGCTGCTGCTCCTCCTCCTCCTCGGCCTTCCGAAGTTGCTTCCATCCGGTCAGCCAAAATGTCAGCGACTAGGACATCCACACCTTCTGGCACCTCCTCGTCTTTCTCTTCCTCTTCCGTCTCCTCCCTCCGACTCATTGACCAAGACATGGTAGTCGTGTCTGGCGCTCAAGCCCCCTCGTCCACCATTGCAACCACCACTGCTTCCTCCATCCATTTTTCCGCGTTCTCCTCCAAACCCCCCTTATTGATGAAAGATGAGATGCGTCCTGCTCAAGCTCCGGTGTGTATAGCCCGAGCAGCATCAACTCGAGGACCGAAAGCCGACATGGAGGACACGCACGTCATCGTCGCCGCTCTAAAAAGGAGCGGTGATAGCAGCACTGTTCTCGATCCAGGAGGAGGAGGAGGAGGAGGAGGAGGAGGAGGGGGAGGGGGCGGAATAGACGATGATGCAGTCCCTGTGTCTTTCTATGGTGTGTTTGACGGCCATTGTGGACCCGTGGCAGCCGAGCTTGCCGCTGCCCACCTTCACCGAATGGTAGGCGCACGAAAAAAGAAATTTGTGGGTGGGTGGGAGGAAAGGAAGAAACTGACAGAGGAGGAGTGTGTGGCACGAGCAAAGAGGGCTCTGGAGGACTCGTTCGCAGACATGGAGGCGTTGATTTTGAAGGCCTTAATGGAGGAGGGGAGGAGGCAGGACGGGTCCACGGCTATAGCTGCAGTTGTCGCTGGAGAGAGATTATTCGTGGCTAATCTGGGGGATTGTCGAGCAGTGCTTGCGACGCAGACACCCGAGGGGAGGGTGGAAGCGACGAGGCTGTCAGTTGATCATAAGCCGGACGTGGAAGAAGAAAAAAAGAGGGTTGGGAAGGCGGGGGGGAGAGTGGAGTTTTCGGGTTGTTGGCGTGTGGCCCATTCGTCGATCCCCATGCGTTTGGCTGTGTCACGTAGTTTTGGTGATCCTACATTCAAACGTTATTATAGTGCGGACGCGCCGTCACTGATGCTGAGGAGGCATGTTAGTGGGACGGGGATGCAGGAGGAGGAGGTTAACGCAGGCCCCCCCTTGCCGTTGCCGCCTGAAGGATTTGAGCCTTTAGTATCGCCAGTACCGGAGGTAACGTACCACCGCCTGACGAGAGATGATCTGTTTTTGGTGTTGGCTTCCGATGGTGTGTGGGATATGATGAGTGATTCTGAAGCGATTCTTGTGGTTGCGGAAGTGTTTGAACAGCACAACACCCTCGGAAACGCTGAGGCGCCCTTTACGGAATTCGCGGTGAAAAAAGCGGCGGAGAGAGTGATTGGTTTGGCGTTGAGTAAGGGAGCTTATGATAACTGTACGGTGTTGGTCGTAGGTTTTCAGGTTCAATAAGGGTTGGTTGGGTGGTGTGTGTTTGTATGAAGGTTGTGAGGGGGGAGAGTATGTGCAAGGGACCGCATGCACATGGTTGATTCAAGCGGACTCTGTCTGGTGTATGTAGATAATTCAACCCATTTTGAGCAGGCTGAAAGCGAAGACTGTGGATCGGACAAAGTAAATAGACACTTCCCGAACGGGCGGTTTGAGTTTCTCCACTAATTGTGCGTGTAAAGATGCAGATACAACAATGAAATAAGGATTTAAATAATCAGAGGAAAGAACCTCTGCGGTCGAAACCAAAGACAAAAAGAAGTAGACATGGGAACAGGACGCAAAAGGGGGGGGGAGGTCGACGACTCTCGAAAAGACATCCTCTCAAGCAACATTAGCTTGCCTTGCAACGCAAGACAGAACAACCCAACCAGCGTCATGCTTGACAACAGCGGGAGGTTCCCTCGGCCCGGTGGAGGAGGTGTTTATTTCCGTACAAATAGTAAATAAAGTGTGCTGTGGTTGGGGTTGAAGCAAGCAAGAAAAAGAAAAAGAAAAAAAGCTACCTGGTCTGTGTTACTACACACGCAGACATCGAAACCACGACCACCACCGACTCAAACTTATCACTTCACAAATTCTCTAATGATATAGACGCGCCTGGCGGTGGCGGTGCTGTCGCCGGTCCCTAAACTACATAGCTATCCGATTCTCAGGCCAAGAAGTTACTTCCCCACCCGATCCCCTGCTTCGTCATCATGCCAAACCCTAGTCCACTGCAGCTCCTTTTGCTCCTGGTAGCCATATCCCTGGCCCTGCCGACAGCACTTGGTTTTATTCCACCAGCCAGCACAAGTACAGATGGATGCACAAGCATTATAGCAAGAAGAAGAGCCCGAAAATGTGTGGCCGCCCTCCCTTTTCTCACCACCCCAACGCCGGTCTCTCCCTCGGCCCCGCTCCTAACCCAAGAGGAAATCGACAGTTGCGCTGCGTCTTTTGGCCTTGAACTCCGTCTTTCAAGCTTTGGCCCTTTCTATCGAATCATTGCCCGGTTAATAGATGATACCGAGGGCAGTGAACCCATTGCTTACACTTCCGGCTTTGTCGCCCCCTTATTCAATCTCGTGCATTTGGACACCATGGAGGTAACGAGGGAGAGAGGTTAGCGAAGGGTTGAGAAATGCGAGAGTCGTGTATCCATTCTGGGGGTATGTCAGAAGAGTATGCTTCTTCGACTTATTTACTACCTCATTCCATCCCCACCATTAGGTTCGCCGCCGGTACTGGAAACAACTCGAAGGCAGCAAAAAATTTCCCTATGGATGCGGGCTCCTCCTAGGTGCGGCCGCCATGCGTCACGCCTATGAGAAAGGCTGCAAGAAAGCAGAGCTTTTGGCCATCAATGACGACGAGAAAAGCCATCAGTTATTGTTAGGGTTTTATCGGACTGCTGGGTTTGTGGTCGTGAAGGAGGTGACGAACGATATCAGTTGTGTGCCCGATTTGTTGGTTTGGGGTGGAATAGGCACACGGATGGATATGCCCGTTGAAGATTACTTGAGAAGATGGCGGAGCGTGATTGTGACAAGAGGGGAGGAGTTTATGGCTGCGAGGAGTAGTAGTACTAGCAGCAGCAGCAGCAGCAGTGGTAACAGGGAGAAGGAAAAGCGAGAGGCAACGTGAGAGCGAAGGTTTGATTCGGGGTTGGTACGATTGTTCTTTTCCCTTCCTTTTCCCGCCACTGGCAATATGTAACAAAATGAAATAAAAAGAATGAAAACTAAACGCAACACACAATAAATAACAACCCTTGGCTACTACTGCTCCTCCCGCATGCCAACACACCGCCCACACCTTCACAAGGCACCTCTCTTCACAAGGCACCTCTCTTCTGTTCCTTTGACTCGCTATATTTCTAAGATGTACTTGCAGCCCCTCCTGCTGCTATCTACTTCTTCTTCCCTCCACCATACCCACTTTTCCCCTTTCCTCTCGCGGCGCCTGGCCCATCCGATCCGGGGCCCTGCGGTAGCGTCGTGGGTTTCGACTCCTTTCCAAAGCCAAACAATCGTTTCAAGGTATTCCCCAAGCTGGCAGATTCATCTACGTATCCCTCATCCACATAAGGCAGACGCAAGTCGAACCGCTCGCCCTCGTCGTACTTAGTATTGCCGAAGGGGACCTGCAATGGGAGGGAGAGAGGAGGGAGAAAGAAGGAAGGGAGATAATGCGCACATGGGACTGTGAAGGTGGTCCAAATTTCGTACAACAATGTACCTGAGGAATAATGATGCCCCTATTCGTCTCCCCGTACTGCTCGTACTTCTCCCGTTCCCCTATCACGCCTTTCTTCCTCAACTCCATCCATTTGACGGCTGGGTCCTGTTGCCCGTTCTTGGACAGGTTAAATTTCTCCTTGAAATTTTGACTGGCGGTCGCTCGGCGCTTGTTCACCTCTTGAAAGTACGCCTTTTGTTTTTCTGGGTTTTGGCGGGCGCGCAGAATTTCTTGCTGCTTTTGGTACGCATCCTCCTTTTCGGTGTCCGACAAAAAGAGGCCATCGAAGAGCCCAGCGGTCATGACGCCACGGGTGCGCGTCGCGCGAATTGCTGTTAATACCGTGGAGATCCTGGTTGATGGCAAGGCGGAGTGACCCACAAAGGCAAACGTCGTGAAGCAGCATGCTAGGAAGAGCGTCGCGAGGACGAGATAGAGGGAGGCCTTCATGGCGGGAGCTGGGGCAAGGAAAGGGGAGTCTGTTCTGTGTGTTTTGTTGCGGATGGGGAGAGGCGGGGTATTGATTAGTCTGTCTCTCAGCGGCATCTTTGAAGACGAAAAGCCAAGGTGGAAAGGACACTTCGGCCGCTTGGACATTGACCAAGTTCACTATGCTTGCAAGAACAAACGGTGGGCGACGACTGCTGCTGCCTCCTACTGCTGCTTGTCAAACCGTAGGGCATGTCGCATCACACCCCACCGCACGCAACATAAGACGTGACTCTCACACCCGATATGCACAATGTCAACGCACACAGAAAAGGCTCGCACCCAAGGCTAGCCAGCCAGCCAGTTTAAGCGGTATCAACGACCGCAGCAACGCCTCAACCGACGTCCATCCGCACCCCAAAAAATGTGCGTTCCTCCCCATACCACCTGTCGTGCCTTGCATGCCTTCGGCCCTCCCTTCTCCATTTCCTTGTTCAATGAAAATAAACCATCGCCTCTATGCCTTTCTTTGCATCTCTAGTGCCCCCCCCTGCGCGCTTTCGCCCTACTCCCCACCCACGCATGCCCTCCGAACCACCAACCCGACGGAGGATCAACAGTACCTTTGGGAGCCGCCCTTTCTTTTCAATAAGGGACGGGCAATTCCGAGGAGTCATCGGAAGTATTTTTCGATGCTCCTTAATTCGCCCTTGTGACTGTCCACCTCCAATAGCAAAAAACGACATCATAGTGCATGCAGGTGGCACGGTCCTTTTTCGGAAGGCGGGCATACCCCTGTGAGTCTCCATTTAGTCGCGACAATTCTTGCCCGTTTATAAAATTTGAGAGTCTGCGTAGATTAAAAAATAGTCCAACCTGGTGATTCACTTTCCTTCGCTCTCAACGCATGCATTTAACTGACCTCAAAAGCTCTCTCGTTCTCCCTATATTTCATTCCGCAGATATGACCTATTTTCACTCTCCTCCCCCCTACCATGAACGCCAACGCCGGCTCTGCTGCGGTGCCCACACCCTCAACAATCTCTTTCAATACAAATGGGTCGACTCGTCCGCCATGGACGCGCTTGCCACCTCTCTGGCTGTTGCTGACCAAGAAGAGCAAAGCAACAGCACCGGCAGCACTGATCACGAGAGAGGGTGGTGGCCAGGCATCGTGGCTGCTGCCTCGTCTCATTCCAGACTTTACAAGAGTCTGATTCCCGGGTTGGGTAGTTATGATGTGTCGGTGTTGGTGGAGGCATTGAAACAAAAAAAGGCGAAGTTTGCGATGCACTTATTGGGAAATCAACAGTTGGAAAAAGACTTGACTGCGTTAAGTGATCGACTTTCCAGGGAAGGAGGGAAGGAGAGAGGGAAAGACAGAACAGTAGGCATTATATTGAATAGAATGTCGCGGAATGTGACGCTGCGGTGGTTGTTGGACGGGAGGCATTGGCTGGCGCTTATTCCTCGGTCTTCCTCCTCTTCAACAGCAGCAGCGGGAGCAGCAGCAGCAACAGCAACTATAGAAGCAGAAGTAGCATGGTGGGACGTGGACTCTAAACTTCCGGCGCCAATGTTGATAGGTGGAGTACCCCAGCTGCTGATTTACCTTAGGAAGAACATTCTGGAAGAGGGAGGACAGGCGTTCGTGGTTACGGAGGACGAAAAGGAGGAAGAGGAGGACGAGGAGCAGAGGGAGGAGGAGGAGAAAGAAGAGGAGGACGGGAATTAAGGATTAAGGGAGAAAAAGATTGAAGGGAATAGCAAGGAAGAGTGTGTAAAGAAACAATTGTGAATAAATGGAGACGAACGAAAATTTTAGCCATAATTTGGCGATGCCCTACGCACTGTGTTATGCCTTTGTATTCATATTGACATTATGCTTGGTGCATTCACTCGTCAATAAGTAACCCAACAATCAGCTTCGAAGTTATGGCGCCGCCTGAATGATGAAGATCGCATTCCACCACCTGATGTCAGCCCACTGCTTTTGAAATTATCGCTGATGCTGTGGCAGCAGCTACTACTGCTGCTACTCTGCTACTGCTGCTACCGGTGCTCACCCATCCCCCTTCTCCCCGTGGTCCTGGACGTCGGCTGCGACGATTTCATTCCCGCCGCTGCCGTATATTCGTTTGCAACCTCCTCGTCCTCCTCCTCATCCTCGTCCTCGTCATCCTCCTCTTGCCCATCCACTGAATTCGCCGTCGTATTGTTAATGCCCCACATCAATGCCCTTCTCTCTCCCAGCACCTTCCGCTGCAGCTTCTGCACGCGCCGTTGCAACTCACTAGGTTTCAAACGTGGCACCAAAAGGCTATCAAAACCCTCCAGTAACTCCCGTTCACGAGTTAGAGGACGTACCGGCAAGGCAGAGTAGGAAGAGAAGGAGGAGGAGGAAGGGAAGGAGGAGAAGGTAGCGGGTAATGCTACCCCGAGGTGCGCTACTGCAAGGGCTAGAGAACGAGCCTGCTCTTGAACGTGTACCCTTTCCCCTTCCCCGCCATCCTCCGATATAAGTGTGCTTAGCCTCCTCAAGAGGGAGCGAAGAGCTCGTTGAAGCGCGTGGACTTTATCACCATCCAACTCACATAGCATGGCTCCCCTCTCTCCCTCCCTTTCTCCCTCGCTACCTCCTCGCACGCCCCAAATTCGCGCGCGGTCCTCCCATTCCCCATTCAATCCTGCTGTGGTATCCTCCTTCCCTTCCTCTTCCCCTCCAGCATAATGCCCTTCACTCGATTTCTTGAGATACACCAACGCGTCCGCGGGCAGAAACAATCGCTGTGCTCCCTGAGACATGCGCGTAGCCCTCCTCACCGACCGCCACTGCAGCTGCAGCTGACGTAACTCCTGCAGGAATTCCTGCAGCCATCCCTCTCTCCCTATCCCTCCCGGAGAAGACCGTCGTCGTCCTCCTGGAGTATCCCTCCCTCCTTCCCTTCCTCCTCCTCTCTCTACATCTTCCAATAGAGCCGTCACTCTTCGCTCGAGAGCGGATAAGAGATTGGTCAGTCCATCCGCTGCCTCCTGCTCCCCCTGCAGGAGATCTTTGAGTTGTTGCACGTGTCTTTGTAATTGCAAATTCTGATTTTCGAGCAACCTGAGGCAGCGTTCATCGACCGAGTCGGGGGGTGAGGAAGAGGGAGGGAGGGAGGGAGGGTGGACGAGGAGGAGGGCTTCATGGAGGGAGGCTCGTTCGGCAAGGGCAAGCCGGAGGGCGGCGTTGTCGGCGCGGAGGTTTTGCTCGAGCTCGCTTTCCATGGTGCCATCTGCAGGAGGAGAAGGAGGAGGGGGAGGAGGAGGAGGGGGAGGAGGAGGAGGAGGATTATTATGAAGGACAGGACGGGCCCGAGGAAGGGAGGGAGGGGTGGGGTTGAGATTCTTGGATTTGTTGTTGTTGCTGCTGTTGCTACTGCTGACCCTAGACGGTCGGTGCTCTTCTATTATTTTTGTGGCGGCCACTTTGAATGTCCTTGCATGATTTTTTGGTTTGCTCGCAGAGGGCTTAGGATTTCTTGCTGCTGCTGCTGCTGCTGCAGACGATGGTAGTAGATCGTTTGGCGCAGAAGTAGGCTTAGTTTTGCGGGAGGCAGGGACGGAGGAATCGATAGAAGGAGGGTGCTTGACCCGAGGGGATGGTCTTCGACGATGACGGTGAGCACTTCGGTGGCGCCATCCTTCGTCTTCGTCTTCTACGTCTCTGTCGTCTTCTTGTCCTTTTCCCACCTCTTCAGCAGCTCGTCGCTGAGTCCGGCGAATAGGCCGTCGGACTTCCGGTTCCTCTTCTCCTTCACTGCTGCTGCTGTTCGCCCATGAGGATGGAGTATCACGATTACATCTCTCCGCCTCCTCCTCCTCCTCCTCCTCCTCCTCCTTTTCCTCTCCCTGACCACCCTCGTCCTTATTATCCTCTGTCTTCATCCTACTACCACCACCAGGCATGACCCACGCCGACTGACGTTCCAGCCTGCCTTCGTCCTCCTCGTCCTCCTCCTCCTCCTCCTCCTCCTCCCCTTCCAGATGCAACCGCCTCAAGCCCCTTGCCAAGAACTCGCAAGTGTTTTCAATCATGGAAGGATGGGCCGTGCCTTTCCTCGCTTTGTCGCCCCCATTGATGTTGGTGCTGCGGCTTATTTTCTTACTGCTGCTTCTGCTACTGCTCCCAGTGTCGCTGCTGCTAATGCTCCTGTTGGTGTCGGCACGGCTAGGACGCAGCATGCTGGAAGGTAAAAGAGGAGTCTTGTGGGCTGATGGAAGACAAGTCCTTTTACTGATGCCCTTGCTGCCGCTGCTGTTGCTCTTGCTGCTGCTGCCGTTGCTGCTCAAACGCGTGGGGGTGTACTCCAGTGCTTTATCTGCTGCATCTGTGTGCCCAGCCGCAGCCCGTCGAGGCATCATCGGTAAAGGAGAACGATGATGCAAAGACGCGGTGAGCCGACTGCTAATGCTTCTACTGCTGCTGGAGACGCGGTGCTCCAAACCAGTACGTGACCTATGACGGGCAGCCAAAAAGCTAATCGCCTGGAGACACAACGCCTTGTCCTTCAGCAGCAGCCGCACATTACACAACCCTTTTGGTGCCTGCTGCCGCTGCATCTCCTCAATCACTGCCACCATAAAGTTCTCTCGAAATGCATCTTCTTGTTGTCGACAATACTCGGGCAAAAGGCCCAGGTCTTCCACCCGCCCACTTTTCTCCAACGCCCGCTCTGCCTTGCGGCCTTGTCGACGTTTATGAACCAGGGCACTCAGGGCTTCGGCCGTCTGTGCCTCCGGGACTTCTGCCAACAGTGCCAAAAAGCATGCCTGGCGCGTCTCCCACGTAAGTTGACTTAATTCCGTCGGACCAGCCACCACGCGCTTGGCCGAAGCGAGGTATGGCAGCTCTAGGGCTCGGAGCTCTTCGGCGAGTTGGTTGGGATTAGTATGCCCGCTTGCCTTGCTCGCCATAATAGGCTACAGGGCTCTTCCTGAAGTGATAAAAATCGAGAGATCGTACACTTGAGGCGTCTTACAAGAGCTTAAGCCAACCGACCAGGCTATGACATCGACGACGTCGTCGCGCAGAGGAGTTTTTCGCCGTAGGCCGGTGAAGAATAGTGTCTTCAAGAGGCCTCTGTAGAAGTGCACGGGGTGGATCAGTTATATCAAGTATGCGTTTTAAAATACCTTTCTCAACCTAGCACATGTTTTGTAGCGACTTGAGCGCGACGCAATGGTCGTGGCTAGGCGCAGAAAAGGAACAGATATGAGGGAGGGAGGAGGCCAGGCTTGAAGCATTTTCGCTATATCAGCGATACCAGCCTGTCTCACCCTGTCCTCACCCTGTCCTCACTCACCCCTATCACTACCATTTTATGTATGCACACAGGAAGAGCCAGACGACGGTAAAGGCAAGGACAAGGGGCCGAGGGCAAGCCAAGGCCTCCTTGTCAACCTCGACCTCCCCGCTTTTCTACCCCTCGGATGGTGATGCGGGGTTGTAGTCCGCCAACTGGGCCACCATGCTGTGTCTTCCTTCTCGTCGCCCTCCTCACCATTTGCCTAATCTCTCCTCTCCCCACCGTCAACGCTGCCGTCGAAGGGGCGAGCACAGGCGGTCGTCGAGTTGTGGAAGTCTACCACCCTTTCCCCTTCACGCCCGAAGGCCTCATCCGCCAGCTGACCCATGCCCAGCAAGCCGTCAACAAAGGTAGCCTCTCCATTGCTTTGGCAGCGAAAGACGGTGTCGTCCTTATTGGGGAACGCCGGGATTTATCCCCACTCGTCGTGGGTCCCACGCCTAAGATTGGGAGATTAGCTCAGCATGTGGCATACGTAATGGCAGGCCTCGTGCCGGATGGCCGTTATCTGGTGCGACGTGGACGGGCCTTGGCGCAAAAACACTGGTTTGAATACGGAGAGGAAGTGGGATTACCTGCTTTGTTAATGGAGCTGAGCAAAGTCGTGACTTCGGCACATTATCGAGCCCCGCGCGAGGGGAAGACTGGAGGCAACAAGGGAGAGAAGAGTAGTAGTTTTTTTGAGGAAATTCGGTCGAGGCCATCTGTGGACCCCATAGGGGATGCTGAAGCCGAGGTTCGGAAGGAGGGACTGCCTGCGAGACATTTCGGGGTTGGATTTTTGTTTGCGGGGCCGGAGGTCGAGTGTGAGGCGCCGGCGCTGTTAGAGCCTCTTGTTGAAGGAGGGAGGGAGGGCGAGGAAATGAGGAAGGACGGGGTCTACCCACCATGGGTGGTATATGAAATGGGACCTTCGGGGCTATTCATCCGGTGGTCGGCCAGGGCGATTGGGGAGGGAGGGGAACAGGCGGAGGCTTTGTTGGAAGCGAGATATCGACCGGATATGAGCTTAGAGGCGTGTAAACGGCTTGCGGTTCAAGTGTGTGACACGGTGTTGGCCGCCTCCTCTCCCTCTGCTCCGCTTCCTTCCTCCTTCACGGCGAGGCAGGAGGAGACAATAGAGAATTTGGAGATGGCGTGTTTAACGAGGGATGGAAATGGCCGGCCTTTCTTGAAACGGTTGTCAGATGAGGAGCTGAGGCAGTTACGGGGAAGGGTCAGTGAGACGATGGGGTTGGTGGAAGCCACCACCACCACCACATCCTCCTCCTCTTAATTATCCTCTATATCCTCCTCCACCTTCTCGTCCTACTCCTTCCCCCCTCACCATCTGGTTGATGATTCACCATGTAAATAGTCTTCGAGATGCAGGGATAAAGGTAGCACTGACAAATGCCTTGAGAAGCATCCGTTGAATACAATTCACCATCAATATAAATGCAAAATTAAGATGAACGAGCCAGTAAAATTCATTCTGACCCACACCCGCCCAGCCTCTAAAATGTCACCGCGGAAGATAAAGTAATGGTGAAGAAATGAAACAGAAGCACATCACTCGTGACTTTCCTCTCACACTATTGTCTGTCGCTCAATCAAACTTAGTTCCATTTTCTACTTTTTCCTAAGCTCTTGGTCCTCCTTCGTTGTTTTTATTGCTGCAATTGCTGCAGCTGCTGCTTCTGTTGCTGCCGCTCTCTTTGTTTGATTGAATATTTATACCGTCCCTCCCTTTTCCTCCCTCTCTCCCTCATCCCCTCTACTCCTCCTCCTCCTCTAAACTGTATTCCTCCCCATCATCCATCATCTCCTCCCCGTCCTCGTCCGGAATAGCCGGCGGCACATAATACTCAGGCTCCACCATCCTCACCCCCTTACCCAGGGTCACCAAGCCCGGCATGTCATACTCAACCTGTATCGTTCCGGGTACCTTCCCATCCACAAATAAATTCGCCCAACCCTCGTCCATCACCTCGAAATCGTCGATTTCGTGCATTGCTTCCGGCAAGCGCATCTCATGGATCATATCCGTGAGGATGGTGACATTTTTACCCTTTACATTCAATATTGTCTGCACAGGCCCTCGTTCCATCAGTCGCCCAACACGCACATTCTGACTTTGTGTCTCATTAATCGGACTCTTCAACAGCACATTCACTTCAAAGCCTCTAAACGCCTGAAATTCTCTTTCCGTCGTCAATATATCTTTTGCCCCCGGAGTGCCCACACACAAATGGAATCGCTGCAGAATCTTCAGCTGCCTATCATGAGGGAACAATGCCTCTTCAATCGCTCTGGTCACGTCCACAATCTCATCCGACGACAACGACCCTCTTTCCATCCCTGCTTCCCCTCCCTCATGACAATCCTCTCCCCTTGTAATATCCACATTTACATGATGCAAATGCCAAGTCACGTCATAAACATCAAAGCCCGCCTCAACCACCGCCGCCCTAATCAACTCCTCCCCTTGCCTCCGCCACGGCGCATCCAACGGATCATCCATCCCCAGAAATTCCCCACCATACTCCGGAATATTATCCCAATCAGGCTCATTCTCCTGCGGAGCCCCCTCTCCACTCGCCTGTGCCGCCGCTGCTGCTGCTGTTGCTGCCTCCGCCGCTGCGTAAGCCGCTGCGGGATCAATCAAATTGTCGTTCTCTATCTCCTCCACCGTGAACCCCTCTTTGCTCGCGTCAAATTCTGGAAAGCCCTCCGGAGGCTCAATTGACTCTAGCCATTTCCGATGCTCCTCTTCCAATTCTTTGGCGGGTTTCTTGGGGGGAATGGGGAAACCGTACTTGTCAAACTCTACTGGGTTGGCATCCTGCCGCCGGCGTCGTTGCCACCCTCCGCCACCCCGTCCTCGCCGGCCCCGCGCCATCAGCACCAGGGCCTCGGCCCTTCTCCGTGCCCCGGGATGGGCGATGGCTTCTCCTACCCTTCCCGTGTTCCGTGTACAGGTAGGACAGGCGCAGTGATGCGGATGGGGGGTCGTGGCCAGGTCGGTAGTGAGGGCAGGACGTACGCCGATGCCACCTGCGGGTAGAGACGGCACAAACGCACGAGCGCTCGAGGCCAGGCCCAGCGTCAGTGCCAAGCAATGGCTCCAGCCGACCATGTTTGGCTACTTCTGGGATGGGGGCTGCCCTATGATGTGGTTGTAGGGGGAGAGATAGGATGAATGAGATAAAGATGGTGAAGATAACAAGAAAAAGCAAATACGGCCAGGGCCAAGGTAGTCTCCTCGCCACTGTTCAAAGCTCTTCATGCACGCCATTTCTGCGAGGTCGAGTGTTTGCCGGGTGTTGTGCGGAGGCTTGGTGCAACAAGACGAAGCAATGCCACTCGCCTCGCCATCGCACAGCAACAGCAACAGCCACCACCGTTCGAGTCTCTCTCTCTTCATGGCGCCCGATTTGAGCTACTGCGACCTGCGGCCAATTAACGCAAACAAACCAATCGAACAAAACATCGCGATAAAACACCTTTTTATTCATTTTCGTTCTTATATCATCTTTTGCTTAATCCTTGATCTTTTTTAGAAAAGTTGGCTCTGTCGCTGTCATCCACTCATCGCCGCCACCGTGGCGGAGGCAAGAACACTCTCAATGCGCGCGGAGGGTGACACTATGCCAGTTACATTTGCAGGAACATTGAATCTCCTCCATCCCTTAGAAATGGGGTTGGGAATCCTGCACCATGGAGGGATGTACCTTAGTCGAGACCGAGAGGGTGGTGGTGTTACTGTAGAGGCAAATGTGGGCGTGCGCGATGCGAGGTGCTTTTGTTGAGCGTACGTCAAGCCATATATTGATGCATTATTTTGCGAGCAGGTCGCAGACAAATTTGTTGCTTATTGGTTGGTGTTGCGATTGATGGCCCGCAAGTGGAGCAGCAGGTATGAATTGACCTCGAACCTGCCAGTGGCAGCAGCCGCCGCCGAGACGTTCACCTTTTGGGACGGGGCCACCGCCAACGACATCGAGGGGAAAACCGTACCATCCATAGAGCACAAAGCGGGAAGCAAGTGGAACACAGTTCTCCGGAGCTCTTGAGCTGTCGATGATTTGGCCAAAGGATTTCCGACGAGGGAGAGGACTCGAAGCCTTGCGTTGAAGGAAAGTGCGCGTAGATCCCCCTGCCTTGCAAGCTTTTTGTAAGACAAGTCAAGGACCTGCAAATTGGTGAAAGATTCAAGTCCAGCCACGACCTTGATGCCATTATGAGATAGGTGGAGTTCCACAAGAGACACAGCCATACAGGGTTTCAGGGCTGCAAAAGGAACAGTGCCCGAGAGGAGGTTAAAAGCTGCGTGTATGGCCAAGAAGCGCGATCCGCGCGACTTTCCACCTTATCAAGCACGGCTTTGATCTCCTTATCTACAAGTCCGTGACCCGAGATCCTTTTTGGCACGTGGGATTCATGGATGATATGGAAGGGATGTGGGCAAGGTGGGTTGGAGAAGTCGTAGCCCCATGGGCCAACCAACTCACCTGAATAACTTGCGGCTCATCGGGGGGGGAAGGATTGCAACATCATTCCACCATTTGACGACAGAAGCTCCTGTGTTATAATCGTGCGCATGTCTGGGACATAATTAATAATACCTTTGGGAAAAAAAATGCGTAAAAATTTACTGGAGAAACGGCCAGTTTTGTTCTTGACTATGCCCTCTAGTTTGTACGGCGATCGCTTTCTTGTCATTTGCTTGTCACTCGTCCGAATGAATCATTGGCTGTGCCTACTTCTTCATATTCCCATCGCCTAGGCAGCTCAAAGTACGTATGTTCCCTTTTCCAGCGAGCTCCATTCGTCGGATTAGAAACGCTTTTGGGTATTTCGTGCTCAGCTGAGAAAGTAGGCGCCGTTCATAAACTAGAAGGTGAGATCCCGAGCGTGTGGCCTATGAAATATTAAGAGAGTGATGTCATTATACTTTCCCTCTGCCAGGTATTTGAGGAGGCGGACAGAATTTTTCTTTGTTGGAGATCTTCACTTCAGAAGGTGCGGTGCTGTGACCTTTGATTGAGGCTTCGGTACGTTGATGTCCTAGCTAAATGGAAGAAGGAACTTTTTTCGCCGCAGAAAGAATTCTCAAAAAAAGGTTGTTTTCAAGCCTACCAAAAAGTAAAATTGGCGAGGATATTTGCGCCCCGCCCGACCTTGGAATCAAACATTGCACCGTAGCCGGTCTCACACCGCGTTTGATGTTTGAATTTCTGACGATGGAGTGGAAGACGACAGGATGAATCGATCGTCTTGTTTGCAAGCTTTTTCGTAAGACTTCCTTCACGCGTGCCTGGCACACAGGCCTCAAACAAAAAATAAAAAATCCGCCACCTCGACGTAGAAGTGGTGAGAGCGAGCGGACGTTGGCAGAACAAGTACGAAAGAATGAAAAAGATAGACCGCTACGAGCCAGGACACTAGCCTATCATCTCTACTAAACGTAAGCCGTACCAGACAGCCATTTCGGAGAAGAAATTTAGTTTTCCGGCCAAAATAGCACACACTTCTCTCACGCAGCAAGCACACCCACAGACTAGCCATCCAAGAATATGACGACAAAAATATGCCGCCGAAGATGATCCTAGTCATGTGCGGCCTTCCGGGAGCCGGCAAAAGCTATTGGGCAAGTCGACTCCACTCCTCAGCAATATCACGGAAGGGAGGTGAGACGAGATTCGACGACGATGTGCGGCACGTCGATTTTGACGCCGTGGAGGCTGGCCTTCTTCGAGAAGGCAGTGGTAAGGATAACAGCAATCGAATTGACACGTGGCATAGTGCCCGCGTCATGGCCTTGGAGCAGGCCCAGGATATTTTGCTGGAGGAGGTTGCGGAGAGGCATCGTGTCGTCGTTGTGCTGGACGACAACATGTACTACGCAAGCATGCGTCGAGAAGCTTACCAGCTCGCCGCCCGGTATGGGGTAGGCTATGGCTGCTTGCATGTTGCGACGCCCTTGGACGTGGCATTGGTTCAAAATAAATCACGACCAGCAGGGCGATCTGTTACTGAGGAGGTCATTCGGCGGATGCACACCAAGCTGCAGGTCCCCGACCCGAATACACGCAGCTGGGAGGCCAATACAGTCGCGATTGGGAATATTACAACATTAGAAACACAAGACAATGAAGCAGAAACGCTGCGTAAAATCTGGACTGTGATAGAGCGTGGATACAAGACACCGGCTACTATCGTTGAAGTCTCCTCGGCGGAAGAAAAGGTGGCCAAGGAGGAAGCCCGACAACGGACACGCGGAAGTCTCTTACATGCCACAGAGTTGATGCTGCGCAAAATTATAGGCACGGCAATGCAGCTGGTAGCCGCTGGGGATGGTTTGTTCAATGTGAAACCTTCTAGTTTCGGACCTCGCTTTAGTGTTGCAAAGGCAGCAGTGATGAGGGAAGTGGGAAAGGGGAACGCCCAATCATTCACGCAGGACCGGATTTTACAGCAGGCCGATGCAAAGAATATTCTGGTGGGTAAATTATTCATTGCGATGCGTGAAAAGGGGAGGGAAGAGGAGACCGCGGCATTACTAGAATTAGAAAGACAGACGCTGGCAAAGCTTGTAAACATGTAGAAAAGAAATGTCCTATATGCACCTTTGTGACTTATGCGCATCGACTGCGTCTTTTCCTTTCTTGACTTATCGCGACAAGCCCAGCCGTGCACTGACTCGATCCTTGTCAGTACATCAAATACTCTACCCTCCCAATTCCTTCCTCCCTTCCTTCTCCCTCCCGTATCCGCTTGATTTTTTTCACTTCTTTGTCCCTTTCTTCTTTCGATCATTTGAAAGAAAATACTCTATGCGTCTCCATGTATTCTACAGCATTATCTGTCCAACCCATCTGTAGTGAAGTAATGTATTTATCATCTCAGCACAACATTCCAGACACAAGTGAGTGATTATGCATCACTCTCATCAAGAATTGTCGCCCTTTGTACCTTCTCCCTTTTGCCACCTCATTGTAGCCTCCCTCTCTTTCCATTTTGATAGACCGCCTTTGCCCAGGTCTTCTCTCCGCCCCTACCACTCCCCTAACGTCTTTCCCCTTCAGGCTTACGCCATCAGCTGAAAATGGTTAAGCAAACGCGCAAGCTGGGCCTCAATTCGCTCCAGACGAGACTCTACCGTCGATGGAGTGATCGAGTGGGTCGCGGCCATATTGCTATTGATAGCAGCGGCCTCCTCCTTGAGCGACGCTACAGCAGTGGCAGCAGTAGCAACAGTATCAGTACTAATGGCAGTAGTAGTAGGCGTAGTCTCTTCCCCGCTGCCTGTCGGGGGGGGGGGCAGCACGGTAATATCTGCAGACAGAAATTTGCTGAAGTCGTGGTGGTCCGGCTGTTGCTGATCCTGCTGCTGCTTGTCATACTGCTGCTGCTGCTCCTCCTGCTGTTGGTGTTGCTGCTGTTGGTAGTGCTGCTCGCGGTGATAGTACTGGTGGTCGCCGTGCGCTGTCGCCTCAGCCACCTCCTGGTCCTGTGCGTGAGAAACCGACTCTAGGTGTGCGGCTTGAGGACATCGATGAGACATGGCCATAGGAGAAGCAGCAGCAGAAGCAGCAGCAGCAGCAGCAGCAGTAACAGCATCAGCAGCATCGGCGTGGTTGATGCTTGCAGTCGGGGACAAAGGAGGAACGCCTTCTGATGTGTTAAAGAACTTGTGGTTGTTGCTGCTAGCTACTGGCCGATTCCTGAGGTTGCCGCTCTGACTTGTTTGATTCGCATGACCGTTGAGGCCTGAGCTGTGGTTGCGGGGAGAGAGGGAAACGGGGGGCAGCCTTGGGGATCGCGTTTGAGCCGGGGATGGGGCCAGGCGAATCTGCTGGTGCTGTTGCTGGTGCTGTTGAGGTTGCGCTGGCTCATGCTTTGCGAGATGATAGAGTTGCTGATGATGTTGTTGTTGCTGCTGGTGCTGGTGCTGGACACCAGCTTGGTCGTGTGCACTCTTGATGATGTTCTTAATGGAAGAGGGAGGGGTCCCCAGGCGAAACGCAGACGACGAGGACGTGATGGATGGCGATATAGAAGCCATCCTCCTAGGGGTCGTGGCCTTGGAAATGGCTTCTATGATGGGGCTAGGAGTGGTATAGCTGTTGACAGTCATGGGAGAGAGGGCGACCGGAACTTTCTTAGGTTGACTTTGATGCTGACTCTGATGGGTGACGACTGGCGGCAATGGCGACGGCAGGGAAACGGGCGTGGGCAAAGGCGGGGGGGGGGGCACTAGTACTTCTGCTGAAGGCCGCTCCCACGTTGTCTCGCCCGACTCGGCGTTGTAGTAGTAGCTAGCCTCGGCATCGTCCGACCAGTACTCGACCCAATCGGCGGGCAGGGGAGGCAACGTGACTGAGGACAAGGCCGGAGACGCCATTTTTGGCAAGTCGGGAAGGTATATAGAGATGTGACTGCGAGCAAACGTTAACTGCTACTCCTCTTGAGGGTGTGGGACAATGATTGATGGCTGTGAGTCGTGAGCAGTGTGGTGTCGGATGTTTGTGAGGCTGCATGGGCCCGAAGCGAGCAGCGCTTGCTTTGCTTTGTCGTGTTTTCATATTAATTTGCTCCTGCAACTGGACTGCTGCGTTGACACGCAAATATAATAGGGTCAGGGACAGAATGTACACAACCTATTTGATTAGCGTTGGGCTCTTCTATGTGTCTTTTGCGTCCGCGGCAAAGGCAAAGCTGTGACGACAATGAGAGAAGCGAAACGGCCGCCTCAACACACAGACTGCAACACACGTCCTCCGACTTTCCGATGAATCGAAGACTCACGCCTATTCACACACAGGTACCCCCATGGAAAAAATCACACTCTGACATCTTCAATCCCCAACCATCAGGATCAAAATTACAGTGTCTGCCAGCTTGTGCATGGACGCCACCACCAGGCGTATCCCGGTGGAAGAGGAGGAGCAGGAGCAGAAGCAAGAAAACTCTTCGGGCCATGTCATGGTGAAGCAAGCCTCTCTACCCTCCTCGTCCTCGTCGAGCATCACACCCTCCTCGCTACTCGCGAGAGGCGCCTCGACGCGGAGCATACCTTTTTCACGGCCCCGGATTAGCACGTTTGACCGGAAGCTCAAGGAGGCAGCACTCGAGCGCTCGGCCGTGGCCCTTCTAGTCGTCAAGCATGTACACCCAGGAGGGCGGCCGGTGCCGTACAAGCTGGTGCCGGACTATCGCAAGGAAGACTTGCCCAACCCTTTCTTGGAGGAAATGCTTCGGGAAGCGTCGGGGAGGCTGGGCGAATGCCTGCCGGAGCGCTACTGTAGGGATGGCGCTCCTCACGACGCGAACTTGGACACGAGTGCTTCCTCCTTATCCTCTCCTGCTGCCGACATTGTCTGTCTGGCGCCGCAGCTCGTGGGGACGTTGACGGATTGCTGCTATTTCATTCTTCATTTGGGCGACACTCCGCCACCTTCCACAAACCCCTTTGATGACGATCCAGAACTTTACCCACCCGCCTCTGCTGTCTCGTCCTCCTCCCAAGCCTATCTCGCCGACAGCAATGTTAGCGATCGCACGCCTCCCACCACTGCACCTTCATTGAGTCCAAAGTTAAAGTACATGAGTTTACGCGCGCGAAGTCGCCGCGTCTATGGTATATGTCGTCGGGCTCCCTCCCTACAGTCCAACAGCGTCATCCTCCTCTCTGCCACCCCCTGCTTCGAGCTCCTCCGCCATCAATTTCTATCCCTCACCTCCACCTACTTCCAAAATAAGTGCCAAGATGACGAAGGGGACATGCGGGCCTTTCTCCTTGCCATCTCGAACCCCACCACAGGCACCCTTCACCGAGAAGTCGCCTCGTTCCAATCCCGTAGTGTCCCGGTCATGTGGCTTATCAATCTCCTCGGGATCGAACACATCCTCGGCTTAGTTAAACTCCTCCTCCTCGAAGGCCGCCTCCTCTTCTTCTCCTCCAAACCTTACAAGTCCAGCAGCGCCGTCCTCGCCCTCATCTCCCTGATTCCCGGACTCTATAACCAAGCCCTCTCCAACAACGCAGAGCCCCTCACTGCCCTCCACTCCTACCGCTGGCGGAAATATGGCATGCCCTTACAGATATTCCACAAAGACAATTACGCACTCCAACCCCTCCTCGTCCTCAGTGGAGCCCAAGCATTCTTCCTAAAATATCCTGGTTTCTTAGTGGGGACTTCGAACCCCTGCATCAGCAAATTGCCGAGCGCGCAACTCGACGCTGTGGTCGACCTGGACACGTGTGCAATAGACTCGCAACGCTTCTCCTCCCCCTCTCCCTTCCCTTCCTCTTTAGCTTATGATGTCTCACCGACCAGCACTGCGGGTCTGTGCGAATATCAGCAGCAGCAGCAGCAGCAGCAGAAGGAGGAGGAGGGCAGGGAGGGAGGGAGGGAGGAAGGGAGAGAGGGAAGGAGGCCGTGTCGGTCCCCGACATGGCTGATGGTGGATCTGGCGAGGATAGCATTTGAATATGGTCCAGCTGATGCAGACTTTTTGGAGGAGGTGCTAGAGGGGTTGCCTACTTCACAGGATAATCAAGCACAGCAGCGGCACGTGAAGCAGCAGGAGCAGGGGCAGGAGCAGGAGCAGGAGCAGGAGCAGGAGCAGGAGCAGGAGCAGGAGCAGTTGCAGGCAGGGTGGAATGGAAGCGATGGATGGATCCGGGCATCATTTCAAAAATATTTCGAGAATTTTCTGGCTCAGGCCGCCTTGGCCCTGCATAGCACCATCCGGGATGGCGCCGTTGCTTCTGTTGCTTTTTTATCCTCTTCCTGGGTGCGGAAAGCTGTGACTGGATTGCTGCAAGCCAACCCCCGAACAACGTGTGGTTTTGACGTCAAGTTGATGGACTATAATAGGGCATGGGTGGGTCAGTGGACGACGACTTTAAATTTTAGGATATGGCATGACCATTACCCTCACTCGTGTTTGCCATCTGATTCTTTCAGCGGCAGCAATAGCATAAGAAGTAGTAGTAGTAGTAGTAGCAGTGGTAAAAGTAGCAGTAGCAGTAGTAGTAGCGGTAGCCGTGGTCGTAAGAAGTCGTTGCCTATGTTGCTGGCGTCCGCGTCGTTTTCGATGTCGGGAGAAGGAGGAGAAGGGAGAGAAGAAGAAGGGGGAGGGGGAGGGTCGGATGGGGCGGTAGAGTGTTTTACATACCCAAATGGCGATACCTATCAAGGTAAGATGCAATCAGGGAAGAGGCAGGGCGTGGGGACATACGTTGAACACGCCACCGGTAACACTTACGAAGGCGATTGGATGAGAGACATGCGGCATGGTCATGGCATTCTTACCACGGGAGCGCGTGATTTTTTGTACGATGGAGGGTGGGTGAGGGATAAGAGGGAGGGGCTGGGATGTTGTGTGATCCGGGGGCGAGAGACGTATATCGGTGGGTTTGTGGAGAATCGGTACCAGGGGCAGGGGCAATTGGTGGAATCGGACGGGAGTGTGTATGAAGGAGAATGGAGGGAGGGAAAAAGGGAGGGGCTAGGGACGTGGAAGAAGGCGGATGGGGAGGTTTATGTTGGGGAGTGGAAGGAGGGAGGAAGGGAGGGGGTGGGGACGTGCCAATATTTGGACGGTTCGAAATATTCGGGGGAATGGAAACGAGGAGGTCGCTGCGGGGAAGGAACGTTTGTTGCCGCTCCTGCTGTAGCAATGGCAGCAGCAGCCGGAGCAGCACCAGACAGAGAAGGAGGAGGAGGAGGAGGAGAAGGAGGTGGCGGCGGAGGGATGGATGCTGCTACTGCTTCCACTACCGGTCTTGCTGCTGTCACAGAAGAATTTTTTGAAGGTCAGTGGGTAGCGGACCAGAGGCATGGATGGGGTGTGCAGAAGTTTGTTAATGGTGACATAAAAGAGGGGGAATGGCACCAAGATAAGCCACAGGACGGGGAATGGAAGATAACGTATGCGTCGGGCGATCAATTTGTGGGGGAATGCAAGGCGGGGAAGCCGCATGGGCTCGGGACGTGTAAATATTCGAATGGCGACGTTTATACAGGGGAATGGGAGGGGGGTTTGAGGGCGGGGGAGGGTGTGTGTGTCTTTGCCCGGGCATCGGGGAAGGAGAGGATTGAAGGACGCTGGTGGGGGGATCGTCCGGTGGTAGGTGATTTTGATTGTACTCCAGCAATTTGTCATGAGGAAGGGGAGGGAAGGGTGGAGGGAGGGAAAGACGGCCGCCGTCCGAATACACAACGACGGTTGTTGATGGCCGTGAAGGGGCCCCCTTCTCCGCGAAAGGCGCTTGCAATGCCAGCGACGCCGTCGGAGGAAATTGCGCGAATGTCGGGCAAGGACTGTGTGGTTGTGTATCCTTGCTCCGGGGATACCTATGTTGGTGAAATGAAGGCGGGAAAAAGACATGGCGTAGGGGTGTACGTGGAAAAGAAATCCGGGAATAAGTATGAAGGAGGGTTTGAGGAGGATCTCAGGCATGGACACGGGGTGTTGTCGTCGGGGATGAAGGATTTTCTGTACGATGGGGAGTGGGTGCGGGGCCGAAGAACGGGGAAGGGCACATGTGTGGTGAAGGGAAGGGAGAGTTACACGGGTGAGTGGTTGGATGATGTGTACCACGGCAAGGGAAGAGTTGTGGATGCTGCGGGTGACACGTACGAGGGGGAGTACATGAAGGGACGGAGGGAGGGCGCCGGGACGTTGACGAGTACGGATGGGGAGGTGTACGTAGGTGAATGGAAGGAGGGAAGGAGGGAGGGGGTGGGTCAGTGTCAGTATGCGAACGGGGCGTGTTATTCCGGGGATTGGAGGAGAGATAGGTGGAATGGGGAAGGGGTATTGGTGAGTCCTGAGGGGGAGAAGCATGAAGGATTGTGGAGTGAGGGAAGGAGGCAGGGGTGGGGGCTTTGGACGTCGACCACGGGGGATGTGATCGAGGGAGAGTGGTTGATGGATGAACCCAAGGATGGGGAGTGGAAAATAACGTACAGCAATGGCGATCAGTTCGTGGGAACATGCAGGGAGGGACGGCCGGAGGGGTATGGGATTTGTAAGTACGCGAATGGCGCGGTGTATTCGGGAGAGTGGAAGGAGGGCGGGAGGGAGGGGCAGGGCAAGTGTGTCTTTGCAAATGGGGAGATCTATGATGGGGTGTGGGAGAGGGATCACGTGAGTTTGAGGGGCTTGGGCACACTGAGCTTTCAGGATGGTAGAGTACATGAGTTTTCATAGACGAGGGGGAGGGAAGGGAAAAGGGAGGAATGGAGGAAAGCAGGTCTTCCATCATGGACACCTACGTGGCTATTCGATGTGGAGGGAAGGGAGGGAGGGAGGGAGGGCGGGAAGAAGAATTAGGATTCAAAATAGAACGACGTGTACATTTAATGTCAAGAAAGTATTTTTTGAACTCTTATCCTTGCTTTACAATTATATTTGCTTTTTTCATTTCTCTCTCTCTTTGTTCAGTTTATGTTATTTTTTGGGGGGCGGGGAGGGGGGTTGTGGTGCCAAGGGTGGCGTAGGCCATTATTACTTTATATTATATAATAATAATAATTATTATAATAATATATTATTATAATTATGCCGGGGTTATGTGGGCATGGGATGTGTGTGTGTGACATCGTCATTTTCGTCGCCGTTTTCGCTTGAATGCACGACTAACTGAGTGAAACTAACAGCTGAGGAAACGACAGTTAAACGCGATTACGTCATTTTATCAAGTGTTGCTTTCTTGCTTCTTTCCCTCCCTCCCTGATTCCCTCCCTCTATCCTTCCTTCCATCCTTCCCTTCCCCCCTGCCGCCGGTCTTCCAACTTTTGCATAATGACTGTTCTTCTATTTTTCGGGCGTGCGGTGGTTGACCTTATGCGGAAAAAATAAAAGTAGATCGAGAGGAAGAATGTTGTTAGGAGGCGAATGAGGAGGGCAAGAGAGGATTAATCTCCTCCGGACACACACATTCACATAATATGCACGCATAGAAACCGCGGGTAGAACTGCAAATTAAACAACAATATCAATTTGGTGACATAGACAGATTGGGGTCGTCCTTTACCTTGTCCTTGAGCACCTTGGAGGGCGCGAAGGTGGCCACAGTCGTCTCGGGCACCTGGATGGGCTCGCCAGTTCGTGGGTTGCGGGCCGTGCGGGCTGACCTCACGGACGTGCCAAAGGACCCAAAGCCGACAAGCGACACTACGTTAATAAAGGACAAGGATAGGAATAATTTAATATTTAGCCCGAAGCGTGTACGCAAGAGGAATAACGAAGGTAGAAGAGGGCACAGGCATAGTTGCTTTCGTACGGGCGAGCTGGCCATATCTCGGTTCCCGGATAGGAATTCAAGCATGCCAGTCAGCCACACTCACGCCACGTCACTCCTCCTCGTCTCTTATGTCAAAAACAAGCCATAGTATTTCTCCTTACTCTTACCCTTCTTCCCATCAGCCAAGGACTCAGCGATAGAGTCAGTGACGGCCGAGAGGACCTTGTCGGCCATGACCTTGGTCACACCCGTCTTCTTCACCACCTGGTCCAAGAGCTCCGTCTTCTTCAAAGACTATAGATATTACAGATGTGAGATGTGTGTGTAACCTGAGCACCAAATGGCAGCGCATCTCAAGACGAGGTAGAAGTTTCCTTCAACGCTCAACCCCCTCCTTCCGCTTGGGCAACCAACCCCTCGCTTCCTCGGCCCCTTACCTCCCCACAAACACTTACCGTCTCGGCCTTAGTGGCGAACAGAACATGACTGGGAGTCACGGGCGCTGCGATGTGGAAGAAGGCAGTGACAGTGCATGCCAACAAGGCCAGGACCAGAAGAAAGAAGGAAGACGTCTGGCGAAGCATGGTGATGACGGGGAGGGGGTGGGCTGTTGTGTGGTGGGGAATGGAGGAATCGAGGACTATGAATCAATAAAGCGCAGGGCATCAATACAAAAGTGTTGCCAGGTCAGGGGGCATAGAGTATGTATAAAAAACGAGGGCATATCAAAACTGGCCTGCTTGTGACCTTTTTGCGGTGTTGCTTCCAGCAGTCTTCGCTGAATGAGGACTCCAGACCGCCAGGCGGTCGCTTGATGATATAATAGAAGCCTCAACGCGCAGCCCCGTTGTCACTCAATAGGCTGTGATGGACACCCACTGACAGCTTCATCCACGCACACACGTGCAAAGCACAGACATGAACAATGAGGAACCGCCACCACTGGCGCCATCGCAACAACCGCAGCCACCACAAACGCACATGCCATCTACTTCCGCTCAACCTCCTTCTCCCTCCATGTCGTCACTCGATGCTGCCACCTCTGCTGCTGCCGCGCAGGAGGGCACCAGACCACCACAACCGGCACAAGATTCAAGAACAGCATCAGCATCAGCTTCAGCTGATGGCAAAGGAGAAGAATATGAGACGCACCAAAAGCGGCATGCGGAGGAAGACGACGACGATCAAGGTCAATGGCATTGCACACCACCCTCAGGGCCCTACCGATCTGCCGGTGTACTAGGACGACGATGCAAGGCGGTCTCTTCTCTTAAATTCTCCGGCAATGGTCAGCTACTGGCAGCAGCCTCGGCCGACACAACTATAACTATTTGGGACCCCATCAAACGGACGCAAGTCCGTGAGCTGAAAGGAGGGCACACCCATGGTGTCTCGGACGTAGCCTGGGCCCGCGATAGCTCCTACCTCGCCACGGGCTCCGACGACAAGACGATTCGAATCTGGGACACAGAGACTGGACAGGAAATGGGGAAAATGCAGGGGCATACAGGGTACGTGTTTTGCGTTGCGTTCAATCCTCAAGGCTCTTTATTGGCTTCGGGCTCTGAGGACGAAAACGTGAAATTATGGGATTTACGTACCGGTGGGTGCTTAAAGACGTTGGAGGCTCATGCGGAGCCGGTCACAGGGGTTGACTTCAATGGAGAGGGGACTTGCCTAGTTAGTGGGAGTTATGACGGGTTGGTGCGGCTGTGGGATGCTGGGATGGGCCAGTGTCTGAAGACCATGTTTGCCGAAGGGAGTCCTGCGGTTGGTTGTGTGAAGTGGGCACCGAATGGCGAGTACGTGTTGGTGTCCTCATTGGACTCGATGGTCAGGCTTTGGGGGATGAGGAGCCCGAGTCGTGTGGTGAAGACGTATCAAGGGCATCGAAACGAGAGGTTGTGTATGTCGGCGGCGTTTGTGTATTTGCAGGGGCAGGGGAAGCACCGACACAAGCAGCAGCAGCAGCAGCAGCAGCAGCAGCAGTTTGTGGTGAGTGGATCGGAGGATGGCAAAGTATACTTATGGGATGTACGTACTGGGAGGTTCGTGCAGGCCTTAGGAGGGCATAAGGCGGCGGTGTTGAGCTTGGCTGTTCATCCTTCTCGAGGGGTGCTGGCCTCGGGGGGGACAAGCGGGGATGGCGTGATCCGGTTGTGGTGCACGAAGGAGGAGGCGCAAGAGGTGTTGATGGAGCAAAACGGTGGTTGTGGAGGAGGGAGAGAAGGGGGTGGTGTGGAAATGGAGCTTGACAGTCTCAACTAGTCGAAGGTTTGTATGTATAGGGGAAGTAAGAGCTCAATGGTGTGGGAAGGAGGAAATGGATGCGAGTGCATCAGGGGCGGCGCAAAGGAAGGTAAATGATCGAAAATGGGAGGTAGTTGAAAATTGACTTCAATTTTCCAACAAAAAAAAAGAAGCAAAAAGCATACATATCTTGACTTGAGTATCTTCCAGTTGCCACCTGCTTCAGTCCTTTCTCGTTTCTCGTTTGTTTCTCACTCCCCAAATTTGTATGTGACTGGTAGGAGGTCGGGGATGATAGTCAGAGTCCATGGCGTTGACTAACCAAGGGCAACGACGTATGTCCAGAAGGAAGGAAACACGGGGAAAAAGAGAACGTATAAGAGGAAGAAGAGGAGGAGAAAGAGGAGGAAGAGGAAGAGGGAGAGTATAGAAGGAGGTAGAGGAAATGGAAGACGGAGAGGCAGAGGAAGAGGCAGGAAAGTGAGCAAACGTTGTTAACGTTGTTTTTGCTCATGAATCTTTACTTTTAGAAGCACGACTTCGTGTGTCTATGTTTCAAAGCCCAAGCGAATAAATGACATGAAGAGGGTGAGGAAAACGAAAAATTAAAAAATGAAATTTCATTTCAGTCGTCTTGATGATTGTCCCGTCATTCTCTTCTTTCTTAGCCTGCACCCATCCGAGCTGACCCTCCCTCCACCCTCTCCTCACAGCTGCTGCAAGTGCGTATATGTGTGTGTTGCTACTCTCTAACGTCTCATTTGTTCACCCTCGAGGGAGGAAAGATCCTCACCACCCTCTTCTCCTTCCTTCAAGCCTCCAGACATGGACACTTAACACCACCCATTTACTTCTGCATCTTGTCCGCATTGCTGTTGGGCCCCAATCGCTTCCCACCCACACCGGTGGCCACGTTCAGGAAACGGCGCGAGTAAAGCACACGCTTCTTGGCACGCCCACGGGGGTTCTTGCGCTTCTCCTGCTTTTCAACCTTGGGAGTCTGCCCCTTCACCTTACCGGCACGGGCCAAGGAACCGTGCACCTTCCCACCGCCACGCAGTCGCAGGACCAAATGTAGAGTGGATTCCTTCTGGATGTTGTAGTCGCTGTTTGGGTGGAGGGAGGGAGGGACGATGCGTGAGTATCGGACCGACAGAGAGCATGCGAAAAATATGCCAGTAAAACCTAACGCAGCCGGCACCCTTGAAAGACTAGATATGCAAAAGCTCGCAACCAGCACGATCTCGTCACCAACTGGTGCCTCGTCGCCTACTTGTGCGTCCTCCAAGCCCAACGATGCCACGACGCCTGTGGCTGCCTCTTCAGTCACCCTCGTACGGAAAGCTTGAGAAACGAATCATGTGGTAGAAGCGTATTACTTCTTACTTGACCAAATTTGTTGTCACAATCATCCTCCAACCCGCCATCCATTGCGTCTCCCATCATCCCTCGTTCCAACTCCCTCCTTCCCCTTCCCTCCCTTTAGGTAAAGTCCAACCCTCACCTGAGCGTACGGCCATCCTCCAACTGCTTGCCGGCAAAGATAAGTCGCTGCTGGTCAGGGGGGATACCCTCCTTGTCCTGAATCTTTTGCTTCACGTTCTCGATGGTGTCGCTGGGCTCGACATCGAGGGTAATGGTCTTGCCCGTCAGGGTCTTGACGAAGATTTGCATGCTTGCTGCTGTGAGTGCAGCGGAATAAGGGGTGTGGGATAACCGAAGAGAGTGAGATAGCTGAATATTGTGCCGCTGAATGTTGCCTGAACGTTTTTGTGGCAAAACACGCGAGGGGAGCCACGGCATGAGCCTGCCCTCCCTCTTTCGCTTGCGTTCAGGGGCCAGTTTAGGAGGAGAGGATGGGGAGGAAAGGCCACCGTACAGCCACCACCACCATGTGCCAGTCTGGTAGAGCCATTCATATGGTAAGGAATAAGGCGGACGTGCTCAGAAGGGAAAACCATTGCTTTGGGCCTTTCCTCCATGCCACGCGAAGTCTTCTTCTTCCTTGTGTTGGAGAGGAAGATGGTGGATGGAGGAGAAAGTCAGTACGGGAAGAGGATGGGGGGGGGGTGACATGTTTGTGCCTGCGTCATGCAGAACAAGCAACAGCCACCAGGCCCACCACCCTGACCCTAAGCCATGATCATAGAACCCCGGCAGGCAAGGCCAGCAGGCGAAGGACCGGCTCTCTGCGCCATCCAACGCGGCCGTGCCAAGGCCCAATGCATCACCCCCCGACAGCGAGCGTCATGAATCGCTCGCTCGAGCCTCGGACGCATGGCCCGCTTTTCTACCACCGCGGCGGCCGGCGGGAATGGCGGGTCTCTAAGCTCAAGTACAAGTACACCATGCTCGTGCTCAACGGACCAATACCAATCATTCAAACACATTCATTTTTATAGGAGTCTCCCAAGCAAGCAAGGGCTGCCTACCCCTCCTTCCCATTCCGGCGCCCGGCCAGCCTCCTCCCTCCTTCTCCTTTTCCCACTTCCATGTCCTCCTCCGCCTCGACGTCGATGTGGCCACGAAGCCACGATGAGCGCGACCGAAACGACAGTGCGCCCCCCTTTTTTGGCGCTTCGTCCGCCAGCTTGTCGCCCCTGCGCTCCTCTGTCCATCGTCGCGAGGTGCGAAGTGGAAGAAGTCAGCCCCTCCTCTTCTCCTTCATTCCTACCCAGCACTCTCTTCCTTCGATCAAAGTCGGCTATGATGATTCTCCTTCCAAATGCATTGTATGCAGTTTGGTATTTGCCTCACCCACCTGTTCATTCTCGGTGTGCTTGCTCAATCCATCTCTCACCCTCTCTTCCCCTTTCCCTTCCCAACTACCCACACCACGAAAGGGAAACTCTTGTTCCGGCACCTCCTCTTCTCCCTCCCCCCACCAATGGGGCGATCGTAACGCGCCCTTCATCGCCTCTTCATCTTCCTCTACCTCCCAGAAGCATCAACAACACGAAGATGCTGATCCAATATCACCACCACCACCACAAATTCCGCCCACGCACTCCTCCTTCGCGTCAACCTCCGCCTCGACCGCCACCAACGCACATTATGACTCGTCTCGCCTCCAGTCGCTCATCATTTCCAAAGAAAAAGAACTCCACGACATTAACCATTTCCGGATTCATACCCTCGAATCGCTCCTTAAAGATCGAGACCGCGCTTTAGCAGAAAATAACGAAAAAATACAGCGTTTAAAAACTGATTTCCAGTATAACCTCCATCTAATCGAGGAGCGAGATGCGGAGCTCGATCGTGCAGACGCTGCTATTGCTTCTCTGCAAGAAACCTTAAGGACGCAGGTCCACGAAAACGAGGACATGCGACAGGCCTTGACTGAGGCCGAGCAGGCGGGAAGGAGAAAAGCAGCGCGGATAGAGGCGGAAACGGAAGAGAATTTCGCGCAACGGGAGCAAGCAGCAGCAGCAGCTGCTGCAGAGAGGGAGAAAAGAATGGAGCAGGAGTGGATGAGAAGGCATACATCGGAAATGGAGAGCATGAAGAGGGAGTATGAAGGGCAGATGTTGGCGAGGGAGGATGGGTGGAGAGCAGTAGAGGAGGGATTAAGGGGGGAGATATCTAGATTGGAGGAGAGGAAGGCAACGCTACAGCGGGTTGTGGCACGAGGGGAGGCACATGAAGTGGCCGCGAGAGAGGTAAAGGCGAAGCTGGTGGCGGTGGTGGGGGAGAACAAAGAGTTGCGCATGGAGCTGTCACGGGTGGTGGGACAGAATGAGGAGAAGATGCAGGAGATAGTGGGAACGCTTAAGGCGGCAGAGGCAGCCTTTGAGCAGTCGCAAAAGGAAGCAGCAGTTGAGCAGGCACTGAGAGACAAAGCGCACGAAGAGGCCATGTCGGCGGCGGTTCAAAAAAAAGAAACTAAGGTGGCCACAGTGAAGGAGAGGTTGCTTCGAGCAGAGGAGCGGGCAGCAAGGGCGGAGAAAGGGATGAGGGACCTGAGGAAAGAGATGGAGGAGAGGGTCATGGGCAAGATGAGGGAGGGAGAGGCGGCTGAATTGCAGCATGCCGAGGAAATAGAGCGGAAGGAAGTGTTAATATTGGATGTGAAGACGTCGTTGTGGGAGGCAGAGGCGGAGGGAAGGAGGATGACGTTGAGGGTGGGGGAAATGGGCAAGATGATAGAGGGGAAGGAGAGGGAAATGGGGAAGATGAAAGAACAGATAGAGCATTTAAGGACTTTGTTGGTGGAGGAAAGGAAGGAGAGAGAGAGAGAGGTGGCCGCTGCCGTTGCTGCTGCGCGAGCAGGAGTGGGGAAGGGAGGGAGGGGAGGAAGGGAGGAGGAGTTGGAGACATCATTAAGAAATAGTGAAGGAGAAGCTGCGAGGTTACGGGCACAAACTGAAGGGCTACAAGAAGAATTGAGGAGGGAGAAACGTGAGGCGGACGCCGCCGCCACAGCAGCAGCAGCGAGGACGGGGGGAGCGGGTCGAGACTTGCTGGAGGAGGGGGCGTTAGTTGAGGAGAACGTAAGGTTGAGGACGGCCATTAGTGAGATGAGGCATGAGATGGAACGGTTGAAGTTTATAGATGCTGGGAGGAGCAGGGATGTGGGAAGGGTAACGGCGGCTGGGGAAGGGGATGGCGGAAATGGGGAGAGCAGGACAATGACGACAGAGGGGAAATGGGGCGGCATGCTTTTGTTGGAGAACCGAAGGTTGAGGGAGGAGAATAAAAAGTTGTCTGGGACATGTGATAAACTGATGGGTATAAGCAGTGAGTTGAATGCACGATTGAACAAGCTGTCGACGTGGGCGCCAGCGTTGGAGGGTGATGGGCATGACTGGCAGGGTCGGAACGACGACGGGGAAGATATGGAGGAAGGCAGTCACACGGGGCCGCCAGCGCGAACAAAGAAGCCACATCCTCACAGAGCACTGCAGCAACGTAATCCTACCACTTCTACTACGGCTTCGAATACACGGGGCGAAGGCCTTTTCCTCGACGGGCAGCCACAAATGACGACGACGTCGGTCTCCACTACTCGTCGCTTGCTTAATCCACCATTGGCCTCGGCACGAGAAACACAGGGGCAAAAAGACGCTCTCAGCCGACTGAAAAGTCGGAAAGGAGCCGCCGCAGCGAGCTTGGCGGCAGCGAAACAGAAGGTGCGGAATTACAACGAGCGATAGTGATAGGGTAGTGAGGGAACAAGATTTGACTGAATGGTGGGGTTGGGCAGGGGCCATGGAGGAGGAGGAAGGTGGATTCGCTTGAAGATGAGTGTGTACACAACTAAGAATAGAGAGACACACAAGCCAAGAAATTTTATCGTTGGTTCCATGTTTCTCATTCTTAACGCCATTATCTTTTCCTTTCTTTTCTTCCTCTACTGGTTCCTGATGTGCAATTCATTTGACTTTGGCGCCCCTGGGAGACTAATTATCGTGCCATTTCCCCTTTCTCCCCCCCCTTTTAATAATTCTAACACGCATATGTCCCCAACTCAATCCGTCAAGACACACCATGCCATCTCCTCCCTTCCCTCCTCTTTGCCTTCCACCCTCTTCAACAACGCCTCCGCATGCCCCTGTGCCCGCCTCCTCTCCACCTCCCCCCTCCACCCACCCACCCTCCCACGCTCCTTCCCTGCTCTCCTCACCGGCGGCCTCACACTCACATCCCATCCCGCTGCCTCCATCAACAATGGCCACAACGCCGCTCCATCCAAACGCACCAGCCCTTCAAACAGTCCCATTACCTCCCCGCCCCTTTCACTCTCTGGTTCCACCCTTCCCAGCAAAAACAGACATGTCTGCCCGATCACATGCACGAGGGGGACACTGTAACGATAACAATCCTCTGCCTCCATAAACTGACGCAAGCACCTTACCAACGCCATCTCGGCCCGCAGGTGTAAGGCAAGACGTTCCTGTTCTTGCTGCTGTTGTTGCAAGAGGAGCGCGCTAGGCGACGGCACCTCTTGCTGCCGCGTGTCAGGAGCCAAAGAGCTATCGTTCGTGCCTCGTCCTCTTCCCACCACCACCAAACTCTCGCGATTCAAAACCCGTCCTCTTCCCCCTCCCGTCGGGGAAGGAAGTAGCAACGAGGACGCCGCCCCTCTTCCTCCCCGCCCTTGTCCTCGCTTTCCCATATCACCATCACTACTATTACCGACAGCTACTGCTGCATCCACTGACGACGCCGAGGCTTGAAGCAACGCTCTCAACACCGGCCACAGCTCTTCCGTGAATTTGAAGGATAAGAAATCTCCACATAACCCGGCGAGGCTCGAGATCATCTCTAAAGCTTCGATTGTCAATAAGTAAGCAGCGGAGCGATCGAGATCCTCTTCGTGTTGCCCGGGACGTCGACGGGTGGGGCCATTAATGGTGATGACGCAGGCACGCAGACGTGCCATGATGGCAGGCCAGACACGGTGGACGGTGGGAAGGAGGACGACTCGACGAGGAGCGAGCTTGAGGAGAGAAAGGCGAAGGATGGCGAGGGACTGGTGCTGGATGAAGAGATTGGGATAGGCGAGGAAGTAGCAGCTGCGTTCGATTATTTCTAGAATGAGGTTCTCTTCCACTGTAGGATTGTCGTCTTCCCCGTCGTCGTCTCCGTCCTCTCGCCCCCGCCCCCCTTCGTCCTCTTCCTCATAGTAGATGCCATTCTCGGTACGCTTCTCTTTATTTTCTTTCCTTGCAGAGGCAGCCGCGGCCTCGGGAAAGAGTTTTTCAATCTCCAACTTGCCTTCCATCTCCTTCCTCCTCGCCTGTTCTCCCTTCTTCTTCTCATCCTCTTTCTTTCGATGATACCCCTTGAAAAAGGCCTCCGTCCCCACCGCTGGCGTCTCAACCACTCCCTCCTTCCCTCCCTTCTCCTCCTCCTTCTTCCGCCTCTCCTTTTTTGCAGACCCAAACTCCCCCAAGATCTTTTCTCTCCAATAGACAGCAGCCGATACTCTGGTGGCCCTGGGAACCTTTCTCACCCTTCCCTCCCTCCCCCCCTCCGGCAAAGGTATGGCTTGAGACATCACTCTTAACGCGCGCATCATTCCATAGACATATTGTGGCCCGAGTGTCAATCCTTCCACGTCTACGACATCTAGGACGACTCGCGCCAGTTCCCTTACTAAGGCTAAGGAAGCTGTTGGGCCTGCCCTTGCTATCAAAGCTTCCAACACCGCCGGTGCCAATGGAAAAGAGGAAATACCTTCTCCTCCTCCTTTTCTTCCTCCCCTTCCTTGGGATTTACGGACCCGCGCACAGAGGGCTTCGACTAAATAATCCAGATTAGTGGCTAATAGCGCACCTACCTCGCCTCCTCTCCCTCCTCCACCGCCAATTTCTGCTTTCATCATATCCGACTTTTCTTGTCCCACCTTTTGTTGTGTATGTTGTTGCTGCTGCTGCTGGTGCTGGTGCTGGTGGTGGTGGGCGCGTGCCAAGCGATGCAATGTCGTGAGAGCTGCTTGTCGCACAAGAGGGTGTGGATCACCCAGTTTTTCCACCAACGGATAAAGAGACAGCATCAAATATCGCTCCTGCTCTCGCGCCCAACGTGCTTCCACCCCCTTCCCTCCTTTCCTCTCTCCCGCCCCCCGTTTCTTCCTTCTCCTGGCCACAGCCGCCAGACGACCCGAAAGGGCCTCCACACAATCGCCCACCCCCTCCACTAGCAATGCCACCAAGCGCGCATTGCTCTCCAAAACCCCCACAGGTAGAGCCCGAGTCCTAGCCAGCTCCTCATCCCTCCCTCCCTTCCTCCCTCCTCCTCCCTCTATCGTCGCCCCATGCCCAACACGCACTGCCACCACTCCTGCTCCTCCTGCTCCTCCTACTCCTCCTGCGCCTCCTCCTCCTCGTCTCCCTCCCTCTGCCTCTATCCTTGCTGCTGTCGATGCTGCTTGGCCCGTGGGTAGGTGCCAAGGACCCCCTTCCGTCAAAAATATTCCCTCTAGGAAGAGACGGGACGCCGCACCCAACGTTCGAAGCCTGGCCTCTTCTTCCTCCTCCTCCTTTTCGTCCACCTCCACCCCTTCCTCCCTCAGCTCCTCCTCCTTCTCCTCTTCCCCCTCCTCCTCCTCTTCTCTCTCCCCACATCCAAGCGTGACCTGGTTCATAATATACACCAACGGTATCCGTTCCAGCGCCCACTGCATCCTCCCCTCCCCCCCCTCTTCCCCTCCCTCCTGCCCCCCTTCCCTCCCGTCATCCCTTGGAAATCGCCTCGCTTGGTTCGCGCCTTTTCTCAACTCATTCATCACGTAGCTCACTACCAGGTAA
>Ga0160420_100038_pt1 | contig 84433 bp, 78 predicted proteins | sample CelAP2metagpilot_FD_108197 | JGI IMG/M metagenome (GOLD analysis project Ga0160420, IMG submission 108197) | Phycosphere-associated microbial communities from algal ponds in Kailua-Kona, Hawaii, USA - Cellana AP2-5-5 metagenome pilot | ecosystem: Engineered > Artificial ecosystem > Aquaculture >...
ACAACAACAACAACAACAACAACAACAACAACAACAACAACAACAACAACAACAACAACAACAACAACAACAACAACAACAACAACAACAACAACAACAACAACAACAACAACAACAGCAGCAACAGTAGAAGCCGAGGGAATGTCAAGCAGCAATAATGGCAGGATGGAAATTAAGCGCGAGAAGAAGGCGGAGGCACGCTCCGTCGCAGCGGCAGGAAAGACAGTGGAGAAGCGCTGACGAAGCTTGGATACGGCCATCTATGGCTCATGTGAGATGTAAACAAAACAGGGAGATGGATATCCCCTATGCTTTCGAATTGGACCAGCCAGCCCACAAAAGGAGAAATCCACGACAACCCCAAATAGCACATCACATATTCATTTATCATTATCACATATTCATTTACCATATTCCGTGCCTTCTTAGCTTTTCCCTCCCTATGCATCGATCTTTGTATCTCATCGTCCTATTCCCTTCTTGTCCGCGAAACTGATGCTATATTTTATATCTCTATGCTCCCACCCCTATCATCTACCATCTTCCCATGACCTGTTTCGCCGCGGTCTCCTCCTGCTGCAAACGTGTGCGAAACACGCCCAATTTCCCCCTTAAGTCACCGATCAGCTCCATCTTCCGCGCCAAGATCTCGTCCAATCGCAGTGTATACATGTCAAGGTCATAATCCACCACCCCGTCGCCCTGCACCTGCTGCAACAATGCCCCTTCCTCCGTCAGCAGCTCCGCATTCTCTTGAATAACGTTCATGTGTGCGTTCAGCAAGGCCTCCTCCTCCTCGTACACGTCCTGGACAGAGCGCCGGTGCTGCTCCTCGGCCTCCCTCCTGCCTTCCTCTTCCGAGTCGGAGTCGTCCCCGTTGGAAGGAATCTTCCGGGCCACAGGTCGTTTTGTCTCGGTGGGGGGAGGGGGAGGAGGCATGAGTGCCGCTGCTGCTGTTGCTGCTGTTGCTGGAGCTGCTGGAGCTGCTGGAGCTGCTGTTGCTGGTGTCTTTTTGGTGGTGCTGCCGCCGGGCTGCTGGCGGGGAGGTTTGGTGGGAGTTGTGGTAGGCGTAAGGAAGGGCCTGTGATTAGTACCACTGCTGCTGCTGCTGCTGCAATTGCTGCTGCTGTAGTTGCTGCCAGTGCCTCGCGCAGCCTTCAGGGCCGTGCTGGGGGCGAGGCGGACAGGCGGTCCCAATCTGGTCTTTACGGGCGTCCCACGCAGTACCGAGGAGGAGGAAGGCGTGAGGGAGGAAGGAGTAGTACTGGGCGCGGGCGACGAGAAGGACCTGGTCATTGCCTTCTTGACAGGGGTCTGTGTTTGCGTCAGCGACACCTCGCTCACCGCTGCCATGCCCTCCATCTCGCCTTCCATCTCTCCCAGCTCCTCCTCTTTATCGAACACACACTCCTCTCCCTCCTCCCCTCCCTCCCCCAAGCCCCCGTCCTCATCCTCAAACTCGCCTTCCAACCCCATTCCCGCCGCTCCCCCTGCTTCTTCTTCTCCTTCTTCTCCCACTGCCTCCCCTCCTCCCCTGACCCTCCCTACCGCACTCCCACCTGCATTAAAATCCTCCGCATTCTTCTGCTTCACTCTATCAGCATACCGCAAGGTGTTCAATGTGTGGTCCGCCGAGGACGCACTCGGCGACACTGTGGCAATCATCACCGTTCGGGCCCTCTCCTTCGAGAAACAGTCCTTCAAAACCAAAGTCAACTTGCTCGCTCGATATGGCACGTGCGTACTACCCCCCGCGTCCAACGCCCGAATGCATTCCTTCAGCGCCAGCAAGCTTTTGTTTATCTCCGCGCTCTCCAGCCGCCGTTGACGGCAATGGCTCTTGGTGTCCCCTCCTCGCTCAGACCCAGCCAAATCCACCAGAGAGAGCTTCCCCCACGTTGCGCCCGTTTTTCCGCCCCGTAACACGATCTGACACACCGCATGCGAACGCGACGAGACGTCGTTCACCTCCGTGGCATGCGTCGTCCGGTTCCGATTCCCCTCCTCAATGTATCCCCACAGCTCCCCTTCAGTCCCCGCCTCCTTCTCGCACAGCTCCCCAATCACCACGTCGCCCTTCCCGTCCTCCCGGACCGACAATCGGTGCCGTTCATTCAATAAATCTTGGCACCGCCCCCCGTATATCTCGAAATAGCTCACAAACACAGACAACCCCCCAGGACCCTGCGCCGTGCTGGGAGTGTTGCCGAGATGCGCAAACACGTCAGCCACCACCTGTCGCTGGATCCCGCACATGGTGAAGGTTTTACCGCTGCGAACACGGGAAAAGAAAGATTTCATGGGGGAAAGAAAGGAGGGAGGAAAGGAGAAGGTAAGTCCCAGTTCGCAGAGAAGGGGTGACAATTATTTACTTTAAGGAGGAAGGGAGAGAAGGGAGACAGGGATACTAAGTGAGATAGGGTAATATACGAAAGAACACATGACAATTATCGAAGGCAAGAGACATCCACCATCTTGCCCTCCCCGCCCACCCTCCCGCCCTCCGCTGTCAACGCACCTGCCGGTCTGCCCGTAGGCAAAACATGTGGCCCGGCCCTGCTGAAACATAAATGGGACAAGCGGCGCCGCGGTGTACCGGTACAATTTCTCGGTCGTCTCTTCCTCACCAAAGGTGTGATCGAAGGCAAAGTCTGTGTTTTCCAAATACTTGGTGATCCCATCCACACGCAACCGGCAATCGTGCACCATCACGACCGGGTTGAAACACGTCACGGCGTCGTAGTCCTTCCGCTTCCGTTCCTTCTCGTTGATCGGGCGCTTGCGCACACAAATACAAATCTTCAGGTCACCAGGCGGGATGTGTGGGTGCGGTTCCAGACCATGCTCCGTGCGGAAGGAGCCGATCATCCGCTGAAAGTCGACGTCGCCAGGCATACCCGAGTCGTGGAGCCGTTTCTCTTCCTTGGCTCGTTCCGCCCGCTTTTCCTCCATGGATTTGCGGCGTTCCGCCCGGTTACGTTGCAAGAGCTGGATTTGCTCGAGGCAGGAGTCCCGCTTGCTGGCGCTGCCGGGGGTGTTGGTGGAGGTGGGCTTGTGGTGGGTCGAGGAAGACGAGGAAAAGGGGTGCTTTGAAGGGGTTGTCATGCTCGAAGTGCGAGAAGGCGTGATGGTGGTGGAGGAAGAGGAGGAGGTGGCAGTGGAGCCAAGGCGCTTGGGTGTGCTTTGAAAACGGGAGGGGGTGGGCATGCTTGGTAGAGGTAGTATGCTGCAGAGGAGGGTATCACTTTGGGGGTCTGTTTTGCGGAGGTTGATGGTGATGCTCTGCGTGTCTCCGGTAAGCAACGAGGCGGTGAAAAAATGAAGATTAAACGCCTGGGTAGGACCGGCAATGACCGCTTCGTCTTCGTCTGTGTCAAATGGGAGAAGGGGCATGGAGTGAGAGGGGCACGTGGAAATCAGAGAAGGTAGGCAAGAGACCAATTTGGCGACCAAGGGTATCTATTTCATCACAACCAGGGCCACAGGAGAAGACCTGAGACCCGTGGCCAGGCAAAAAATGCACGCTGCCCCAGTCGTCTCCTGCAGAGCACGCAGGCTCGACGTTCTCCGTGGCAATACTCAAGGCATATTGACATCTTATGGCACTGCCGCCCCGGTTCGCTCGCTCACCACCCACCACCACCGTCACAAAACAATAGACGCGGCGGAGGAAGCCGACCTCCTCCCTCCACCCTTTGCTTGGGTAGCCTTCCACTCCATTCCTCCTCGTACACAGCGGCGCCGCACTAACCAGGAGCAGTAGTGCAGCTAGAGCACGGCAGCATGAGCAAGCGTCCATTTGACAGTGGCGTGGGCATGGGCGGCGCACGCAAGCAACGTATTGATTTGTCGGACCTGAAGCCTGCTGGAGGTGGTAATGGTGGTGGGATTGCAGGCCAAGGCACCGTCAATCCCTACACGAATAGGCAGTATAGCTCAAGATACTTTGATATCCTGTCGAAGCGACGGGGTTTGCCGGTGTACGAGTTTTTGGACGAGCTCTTGACCAAGGTGAAGAAGAACCAGGTATGTATATGGCTGGATGTGGTGCGTGGAGGTCGAGGGAGTAGATGGCGAGGTATGGGCTCTTTACCACCAACAATAGCACACTTCGAGCGCGTGTCCAGTCACAACGTGATCTTGACATTGATGTATTTTCCCTTCACCTCTTCACTACCTCCTTCTATCTCCTCCCTTCCTCCCTCCTTCCCTTCCTCCCGTCAGGTGATCGTCGTGGAAGGTGAAACCGGCTCTGGTAAGACAACGCAAATTCCCCAGTTCCTGGTCGATGCCGGCTACACCCGTGATGGGCACTGTGTGGCCTGCACGCAGCCTCGGCGAGTGGCAGCCATGAGCATCGCGAAGCGTGTGTCGGAGGAGATGGACGTGACACTCGGGGAGGAAGTAGGGTACACCATCCGATTTGAAGACTGCAGCAGTCAGAAGACGATTTTGAAATTTTTAACGGACGGGATGCTGTTAAGGGAGGCCATGTTCGATCCGCACTTGGAGAAGTATAAGGTCATTGTGTTGGACGAAGGTATACAGGGAGGGAGGGAGGGAGGATGGGCGATGAATCTCTGTTCTTTACCTGTATGTATTTGACGTGGTCGTTTAAGCTGAAGGCGCGCATTCTGGATATGGATAGATTCTCTGGTTTTCAAAAGATAAGCCCACCCCTCCCTCCCTCCCTCGTTCTATTCCCCCTTCCTTCAGCCCACGAGCGTACCCTCGCAACTGATGTTCTGATGGGCCTGCTCAAAGAGGTCCTGCAACGACGGCCGGACATGAAGATGGTGGTAATGTCCGCCACCCTAGACGCGGAGAAGTTCCAGAAGTACTTTGGAGATGTGAGGAGGGAGGGAGGGAGGGAGGGGGAACATGGCAACCATCAGCTGCCGCTGCAAGCGGAGTATCCACTCACACCCTTTCTTCCCCCCTTCTCTTCCCTTCTGTCCCTCCCTCCTTCCCTCCGTCCGTCCTTCTCCTCCTTCTCCTCCAGGCCCCGTTGCTGCGTGTGCCGGGGCGCATGTTTAAGGTGGAGGTGTTCTATACCCCCGAGCCCGAGAGGGATTACGTCCAGGCCGCCATTAGGACGACACTGCAGGTATGTCGCAAGGAGGGAGGGAAGGAGATGTGAATGCGCACCCCCCGACATCACTCTTTCCATCGCGGTGTTCTAGAAGGAACCATCACCGGCGGCGGCTCCAGTCGTGGGCAGATCATACACCCCCTCCGGTTTTTTCCCTTGCCTTCCCTTTCTTTTTTCCTTCTCCTTTGCCACTTCTTCTTTTTCTTCGTCATTTCCTCTCGCATCTTGCAGGAGGGAAGGAGGGAGGGAGGGAGGGAGGGAAGGAGGGAAGGAGGGAGGGAGGGAGGGGTTGAAGATGGAGGTCGGAGAATACAAACCACCGGGCTCGGTGTCCTACGCCGTGCTTGGCATATCTATTCCCCACATATACATATATATATATATATATATATACATATATATGTGTGTAAAATAGATTTATATAGATATATTGACCGCTAGGTAGACAAGGATAAATATGTAAAACGATATGCTTCTATTCTCTCCTCCCCCTTCTCTTCCAACCAACCGATTACTAGGCCACGCTGACCCTCCCTCCCCCCACCACTTCCCCACAGATCCACCTCTGCGAGGAACCTGGTGACGTCCTAGTCTTCCTCACGGGTGAGGAGGAGATCGAGGACGCCTGCCGCAAGATCCGAGACGAGAGTTTGAACTACACCAGCACCCATGGAGAGCTGGCGGTGTTCCCCCTCTACTCCTCCCTCCCTCCCATCCAACAGCAGAAAATTTTTTCCGACGCTCCCGGGCCGAAGGTACCCGGAGGACCGCCGGGGCGGAAGGTGGTGGTGTCGACAAATATCGCCGAAACGTCGTTGACGATTGATGGTAAGGGGGGGGACGGTGTAAGGCTGGGAGAAGGAGAGTGAAGGGGAGTTCGGGCACATGGGTGAATGGAAGTGTGTGTGGTTTTGAAATGCCTGGAGAACGCTTGAGCTTAGATTATTTCCTCTCGTCCTCCCTCCCTCAGGCATCGTCTATGTTGTGGACCCCGGTTTCTCCAAGCAGAAGATTTACAACCCTCGCGTTCGCGTGGAGTCCCTCCTCGTCTCTCCCATCTCCAAGGCCAGGTCCGCCCCTCCTTCCCTCCCTCCTTCCCTCCCTCCTTCCCTCCCTCCTTCCCTCCTTCCCTCCGTTCCTACGAGACGTGCAACTTAATCTTTTCTCCTTCCCTTCCTCCCTCCCCCCTCCCTCCCCAGCGCGCAACAACGCAGCGGCCGTGCCGGTCGAACTCGTCCTGGGAAATGCTTCCGTCTCTACACCGAGAAGAGCTTCCAGAAAGACTTACAGGAACAAACATACCCGGAAATTCTGAGGAGTCAGATGAGCAATGTGGTACGTGTTGAGGGAAAGTGGGAAGGGACGCTTCTCGTGACGAGAGAGAATCGAATTTGTCTGATTTAATGCCCCAGAAATCTTTGGGAATCGTGCTCTCTCAGGGGTCTCTCTTCCCCTTATTTTCATGCCCTCCCTCCCTCCCTCCCTCCCTCCCTCCCTCCTCCCCGCGTGGTGAGCGTATGCTGGGCGACATTTCTCCTCCATTCTCGCTTTCCAGTCTATGATCCACGCCAGAACCAATCTTTACCGGGCACAAGGCCATTATTACTAGGGATTTGTCTCCATAACTCCTCTAGTTTGTCACCCTGCGCACAATTTGTCCACTACCCATGCCCCCCCCTTCCTTCCTCCCCTCCCTCCCTCCTGCCTCTCTTCTCACCCTCTGTGTCCTTTTCTCTTTCCTCTCTCTCCCTGCTTCCTTTCCTTCCCCCCCCCTTCCTTTCCACTTGTCGACACATGACATCATCGCTCACCACTTTTTTCTTCCTTTCCCCCCTTCCCCTCCCTTCATCCCTCAGGTGCTGACCCTCCTCAAGCTCGGGGTGGATGACCTCGTTCACTTCGACTTTATGGACCCCCCGGCCCCCGAGACCTTGGCTCGGGCGTTGGAGGAGCTGAATTACCTCGGGGCCATCTCGGACGAAGGACTCATTACGCAGGTAAGAGGGAAGGAGAGACAGGCACCGGAGTGAGGGCTTTGGCACGTGCGGAACGACCAAAGGAAGTGACATGACGCATACCACACTGATCTTCCCTCCCTCCCTCCCTCCCTCCCTCCCTCCCTCCCTTTTCTAGATGGGGCACAAGATGTCGGAGCTTCCCCTCGACCCCCAGGCGGCTAAGATGGTCCTTAGCTCCCCCGACTACAACTGCTCCAACGAGATCCTTACCATCGTGTCCATGCTGAGCGTTCCTCAGGTCTTCATGCGCCCCAAGGAAGCCGCCAAGCGCGCCGACGAGGCCAAGGCACAGGTAGGGCCGGGGCGAGGGAGGGGGGGAGGGAGGGAAGGAGCTAGGTAGGGTCCATATAGGTGTGATTGGAATGTGCACCACAAGCGCCAGAAACCTAACACTTATCTCACCCTTCCCTCTGTCTCCTCTTCCCCCCCCCCTTCCTTCCGTCAGTTTGCGCACGTGGACGGCGACCACTTGACGCTCCTCAACGCCTATCACGCCTACAAACAGCAGGGGGGCAACAAGGACTGGTGCTGGGAAAATTTCATCAACGTCCGCTCCATGGGCAGCGCTGAAAACGTGCGGAGCCAATTGGAAAGGTACGGTGATTTAACTTCATTAGATGGGGTGCTTTGATTCTGTTTTGGTACATAGAAATGGTTATTAGGGGCTCATTCCATTTTTTTCCCCAACCCATTTCTTGCTTCACTCCCCCCCTCCCTGCCTCCCTCATTGTTTGGCTTTTGTTCGTCGTTCCTCTCACCTTGACTTCCCTTCCGACGTTCAGGATGCTGACCCGCATGGAGGTGCCCCTCGTTTCCCCCGACTTTAACTCTCCAGATTATTATACCCGGATAAAAAAGGCCCTCACCGCTGGTAAGCCTCGAGAGAGGGAATTGGGAAAGGACGGAGGGTATAGGAGGGAGGGAAGGGGGAAGGAAGGAAGGGGAAAAAGAGAGAGAGTAAGGGCGTTGTTATCCGGCTTACAATCCACCCATCGCTTCCCCCCTCTCTTCCTCCCTCCCTCAGGCGGCTACATGCAGATCGCCCACTTACAGAGAACGGGGCAGTACCTAACTGTCAAGGACCACCAGATCGTTTCGATCCACCCATCTTCTGTGTTGGACATGAAGCCTCCATGGGTGCTGTACGCGGACTTTGTCCTCACCAGCAAGAATTATATTCGCACGATCACGGCGGTGGTAGGTAGAGGGAGGGACGAGCAGCGGGGGAGGGAAGAAGGGAAGAAAGAGAGTGAAAGTGTTCGTCGTACCCAGCAGCATTCAACGTCCATGACCTTAACGCCTACCCTCCCTCCCTCCCTCCCTCAGGAGTGCGACTGGCTCCTGGAGATCGCCCCTCATTACTACGACCTGGCCAATTTCCCCAAGGGCGAGACCAAGAATGAGCTCGAGGCGTGCGCCAAGCGGCTCTATCAACTTTGAACTCATGGGAGGGAGGGACGGAGGGAAGGAGGGGAGGAGGGAAGGAGGGAGGACGGGTAGGTGACATACATGCCTGGGAGTGCGCGCACGGTTGCGCGTATGATATTGTGTGGCTGTGTGTTGGCCTTGTAGGAATAATGACGTGATGAACAAATTCAAAAAGGATACAACAGACGAAAGCGAGAACGACGACGATTGTTATCTTCTGCTTCTCACCTATATGGCTTCATTTCTCATACCATCCTTGCCTCTCCCTCCAATATCTCTTTCCTCTATCGAGGCCCCTCTTCTTCACCCTCTCCTTCCCCTCCTGCTCCTGGATCCATAAACGGAGGCACCAACAACTCCCCATTCACCCTGTCTTCGACACACGCCCTCACAGTCAGTCGCAACCTGGCATTCTCCTCCTCCAACCGTTCCATCGAACCCAACACCCTTCCTCGCTCCTCCAGCAAGCGATGGTACGCCAAGAGTGACTGCTCCAAGTCTTGCCATGTCTGGAAATGCGCTGCCGGCAAGACGTTTGCCAGGCCTCGCCACAAAGTCCTATCTCTTTCTCCTCCCTCGGTACCTCCTCCTTGACCACTGCAGCTCCCGCTCAGGCTCTGCCGACGATGCCGACGCTGGCGCTGCCGTAGCTGCTGCTTGCATGCCTTCTCTTCCAGCCTCTTTTTGTCAAAGAGGAAACGGTGCAAAACGCCTATCACCTCGTCAGGTCCGATCATCACATACATGTCTTGCGGAGAAATGGCAAAGGCAGCGGCCGGCAAAAGTAGTGCAAGCTTCCGGATCATCCCTACCTCTTCCAGCCCGTCCTCCTCTTGCTCCCCCCCATCCCCCTCTCTGCTTCCTCCCTCTTTCCGTTCCTTCTTTTTAAGGAAATACGTGAGCAACGTCCGGGCCTCAGCCTCGTCCTGGATGCCCAGGGCACGGAGTACGCGCTGACAGCCATATTGTGATGCACCCAGCAGGTCCTCTTCCTCAGCCTGCGCGGCCTTTGCAGCTGGTGTGGCTGCTTCTTCTGCCCCTGGTACGACCAGCATCGCTTCTTCCGATGCTTGTGTTAGTTCATTGCCCTCGTTTGCGGCAGTTGCATGCACCTCCTGTGCAGCCACAGCAGCCTCCTCAGGCATAAGAACCGTAGCCGTCTCTGCGTCGCCGTCCTTCTTTTCCGTTTGGGCCTTTATCTCCACGCTCTTGCTGCTCCTCTTCGTATCCTTATCTCTGCGCAGGAGTGGTGGGAACTCCGCCACTACCTTGGCCACCGTATTAACCCAATCAGCCTTGGGCCTTGTTCCGCTCTTGGCTTTCTTCTCTGCCGCTGCCGCCGCCTTTTTCTGCTGTGCCTCTACGGCTTCTGTGTCCTCAAGAAGAAGAAAATCAGCTTCCTGGATGATGAGTCCAAGCATCTTGTTCATCAATACCTGCTCCATCACCAGCGCTGAATCTATTTCCTGACGTCCGTTGCCTGTGCCGAAAGCGCCATCCTTCTCCTTCTCCTCCTCCTCGCCCCCAACGGCCGTGGCAGCTCTTCCATCCCCCTCTTCCTCCTTCCCCTTCGAGTGCGCGCCCACCGGGTTGGGGCCTTCGTCACCACGGGCATATTGTTTCTTATCTTCGTCCAACTCCAGTAACAAGTCGTCCCTCGGCGGAGGCGTCCATTCTTGCCCCAGAAGCTGCACAAATAGAAGCTCGTCAATCGCCAGCACCTTCTCAACCGCTGCTTGAATCTCATCCTCGTGCCGCGCCCATGCACTGTCATACCTATCCCGATCCGCGCAAGAAAAATGCCGAAAACGTTGTTGCAAGTCCTTGTACTTCTTATGCAGGCGACAGACCTCCTGCGTCAGTTCCTCGAATCGCTTCTTCTCCCGCGCGTCGTGTTCCTTGTACTCGGAGGTCAAGGCCAGTACCGAATCCCTCAGCTTTACCAACTTCTTTTTCTGCGCCGCCAGGCTCGTCGATTTCTCTACTTCACGATCTGTCAGAATGCGGTGGTCGTGCACAAGCTTTTCTTGCTGCACTTGCGTCGTGGTCATGACCTCTTCCACTTGCCGGTCCGCAGCGTCTCGCTCCATTTCCAACCGAATCTGAAGCTGGTGGTAATCCTCCCCATCCTGCACTCGCAACGCTTCCAGCTCGCGCTGAAAGCGTTCTTCCCCCTCTTGGGCATCTTGAGAATGCCGGAGATCAGCTGCTTTCTGCTGAGCCACAAGCCCGTCCATAGTGATCTGATGCGCCTGCAGCATACCCTCCCGCTCCGTCACAAAGGTGGCCTCCAAGGCATCCATCTCTCGCTCGTAGTGGTCCTGCAAGGCCTTGCTGTCCGCACGCATCTTTAAAACCATATTTTCGATCTCTAGGCCATATCGTGAAATGGCTTGGACGTATTCCTCTTCATGCTCCGTGAGCTGCGCTTGGGCTTCTTGAATGAGGTCGTTCTTGGACTGAAGCATGGCTGTGCAAGCCCCGCGCTGCGCCTCGAGCTCCCGATACAATTCAAGGAGCGGGATGGAATCTTTGCTGTCATTATCAATAATCTTCGCGCTGCTACCATCAGAGGAAGTCTGGATCTGATCGGGCGGGGCAGAAGAGGTAAGGAGCAGGTGTTCCCAACGCCTGTCAATCTCCTCATTTTGCGACCGCCTGTCCGCTTCTTGCAGCAGCACCATCCGTGCATCGGCCCGCCGCCCATTGCGTTGACATATCTGGGCTTTCAAGGCGTCAGTTTCCTGGCACAAGGCCTGCACATCCTCCAGACTCGTCTGTATTCGTGCCAAGAAAGCGGCGCGGTAAAGGGCGACTTGCTGGGGATTTTGTTTAAGAGGACTCTCGTCGACCATGGGTAAGGACGAGGATAATAGTACCTTTTCCGAAACCATTTTGACTCGTGATAATGGACCTGCTTGTGAGTTTGTGCATGGTAAAACGTGTATGGGTGAACGAAAGAGGGGCGTCCAAAACAACCAAAAAACAAAAAAGAAGCCCGTTTTTCGAACTGACCGTTCGTTGCAAGCTTCAACTTCTGATCCAAGAGGCACGTTTCCAATCACTCGAACTTATCGGGACGTTGTTCAAAGAGGCGACGGGCTTCTATATGACCACGGAGTCGGAATTGACCGTTCTGGGAGGACTCAGGAATACTCGACGACCAGTTATCGCCTGTACTCGTCCGCCAGCTGCCTGAAAATCATCGTGGGAGTATCCCTGAGTCCCCTCAGGGCGGCCAAAGCCGACTCTTGAGTCATGTAAAGCCCCGTCGTCTCATCAAGAATTTCTCCGATTAGCTCGCACCAGGCCATGGGATTAAGATCTTCATTACTGGTGCGCACAACGAAACAGCCATGGCAAAGCAAGCAAAAGTGAAAGTAAAAGAATCCAACGAGTCTTTTCTTGAGCCCTTTTATTTACTGTTTATTTTTCAACCAGAACGAACTATTTACGACGCCGCGCGGGCAATTCTGTTTCCCACATGCCTGCTTGTACGAGTTGGAGAAGGAAGTGAGGGTGGGGAGATTGGTCAGCACGCCCTCCATCTTAAATCGGATTAAAACAATACAATATTTCGACATACTTGAGACACCACGTTCCAAATCAATCTCACAAAATGAAAAACTCGTCTCTACCCCCCGCGATTGATCTTGCATCAGTGTAAATGTACTGAAACCCTTCTGCATTTTGAACAGACACACCCTCACACCATATGCACCATTGTGGGCAGGGACTGTAGCGAGCCAATCTCATTCCATTGAGAGGCAAGTTGTTCGTCCCGCCCTATTTCTATCCTTCTAGGAGGCCGACTTCATCGTCTATCGAGTTCCTCATTCAATTCCTTTCAGTCCCATCAAAAACGCAACCTTCTTCTTCTTCCTTTTCAGGAGGAAAGGAGAGGCACAAGGGGCGGAAGGAAGACACCACAAGGTAGTGCGAGAGAACCAACAGCCTCCTTCTCTGGTCATTCTTTTGATCTCATACACGTCTTTCAAATTCTACCATTCGTTTTCCCCAAGTTTTGTGCATACACCGTCCTGCCTCCTCCCCCTATCACCAGACAGGCAGAGACAACTAACAAAAACAAGACATTCGCTCACACCCACCCACACACAAACACACACCTACACACACACACACACATTTATATACATATGTAAATATATACATACATACCTCTTCCCCCTCCTCCCTCTCTGCTTACTCCCCCCCATTCAAAGCTGCCATGATCTTGGGGCAGGCTTTCTTGGAGATGATGGCGCTTGAGCACTCTTTGAAGCATCCTTCGGAGCAAATAGGGTCGGCGGAGGTAGCCAAAGGGGCCACGCCGAAGGTCATGGTGCAACTGCATGAGGGAGGATGGGAGGAAGGGGAAAGAGGAGAGAGGAAGTGGGTGATATAGAAGAAGAGCTGATGAGCATCTGTCAAGATACATGTAGTTTGTTGACCGACACCCAAGCGCAGGCTTTGTGAGAAGACAAGAAGGAGAGGGGTTAGCTTGTGTGTCTCGTAGTCAATGTCTGGCCGCAAAGTCCCTTCATCTCTTAGCTTCTCCTCTCTCTCCGCAAAGTGGGCGAGATATTTCCCTAAAACGGCGCGTGTAGGTGCAAGTTGAGTTGTTGGAAGAGGCGGGGTGGGAAGAGTCTCCCTCCCCCCTTCCCTTATTCTCCTCCTTCCATCCCCTTGTCCCTACCTCAAATCATCAAAATTTGGCGTCATGGTCACGGGCATACCCAAATCCTCCGTAAAGAACGCTTGGGTCGGGAGCTTGCAGATGCTGGCACACGCCCCCTTGCACTGGACGCTCTCCAGGTACCGGCACCGCTGAATCTTCACACTATTGGCCCATACCTCGACCTCATCCCTGTGGGAGTAGAATGTGATTTGTTCGTACTTGTGTAAGCGCGTTGGCCTTCCCTTCCCCCCTACGGATCTACCCAAGCCGCGCACCCACTCTCCCTCCCTCCCTCCCTTCTCTCCCCCCTTCCCTCCCTCCAAAATTACGCACGTCTTCGGATTCCGCATCTCCGACGTCTCCACCACCGCCGGCCCCACCAACCAGCTGAAAAACACCGGCGTTACTTTGGCATTAAACTCACAGGCAAATCGCGAGGTGCCAGGAAAAAGCGTGCGAAAAATGGAGGAAAACCCCGGAAAGGCAATGGAGCGCAAGACGGTCAACACAGCAGTTTTTGCCTTGGTTGATCCTGCCTTCAGCAGAAGCTGAGAGAGACGGACGTATTCCTCGTATTCGATGAAGCGGCGGGGGGAAGGGACGCCGACCACGGCAGCAATTTTGCCACTGAAGAGGAAAATCCAGATTTTAGCAAAGAGGTCGTCGTCATATGTGGCCATGTTCTCAGGCGCAAAAGGTCTAAGAGTTGGTGTTTTCATGCCTCTTGGGCTGCTTTTGTTTTTATTGTCGCTGCGGCCGCCGAGGCCAAAAAGGTGGGCTTGGGTAAGGAGGCGTGGAGCAGGGCAGGAAGAGGAGGAAGAGGAGGATGGAGAGGGCCGAAGGCGTATAAAGGCCTGCGCACTGCCTGCTAAAGCGACAAAGATGACGATGATAAGTAGAGGTAGCTGGAATGTAATATTTCTTCTTCTTGCGCGTCGTTGTGCGGGTCCTTGAGGAGCTACTGCCTTCACCTCCCCACCCCCTGCCTTAGATGATGACGGTGAAGGCACCATGGGGTGTGGGAATCACAGTTCCGCTGGGGGAGCTTATGTCGTCGTCTTTGTACTGATGCTTTTGGCTGTTTTGTTGTGGCCTGTGCATTTTTACCGAGAGGGCGTGAGGCTATTAGATGGACAACATGCATGCCACTCAAGGAGGATCTTGAACTGCCTTACTCGCCCGTTCCATCATCACCGTCATGGGCTTGCTTCTCCAAACCTAGGCTGGCGAGCCTTCCTCACTACTTTACGCCTCACGCCCCCCACCCAAACAATCACACGATCTGACCATCCGCAACGCAATGTCCAGGCAGGCCCTAATCGATAGCTTGGACAGCATAGTGGAAGCCGCGTGGGTTTTGCTCCATCAAACATCGGTCGGCTAGGACCATCACTCTTTGTTTCTGCTTTGAACTGATGAGAGAAGCCAGCCTTAACGCTCCCAGCCCTTGCGCCTCACGCCTTCCCACGCACACACCCCTCAACAACAGGAACAGGAGCCTCATCACCTCCAGCGTTGGCGTGATCTCCACTTGGCCTCGTTGCCTGGCCGCATCCGCCGCGAGGCTTCAACCCTCACCTCAAACTACCACCCACGGCACCATGGCCCCTTCCGGTCCCAACGCCATCTCGTCCATCGAGACGTCATGCACTGTCCTCTTCCACACCGAAAAGGCCTCGGCAGTTCAGCAAGAGGAGATTATGCGGGACTTGGAGCACCCAGACGTAAAGTTCAAGATTCGGGCGCTGAAGCAAACCATCATGTTGCTCCTCTCGGGCGAGAACCTGCCTCGCGTCCTCATGAGCGTCATCCGCTTTTGCAGCAGCACCGACGACCACCTGCTCAAGAAGCTCTTGATGATGTACTGGGAAGTTGTACCTAAGTTCGACGGCACGACCAAGAAACTCCTCAGTGAGATGATCCTGGTCTGCAACGCCCTCCGCAACGACCTCAACCATCCCAATGAATTTGTCCGCGGTTCCATGCTCCGCTTCCTCTGCAAGCTTCGAGAGCCCGAACTTCTCGAGCCCCTCGTCCCCTCCATCAAAGCCTGCCTAGAGCACCGTCACTCGTACGTCCGCAAGAATGCTGCACTGGCCGTTCTAAACATTCACCACAACGTTTCAGCCGACCTCGTGCCCGATGCCCCCGAACTAATGCATCGCTTCATCCAATCCGAAACCGACTCCGGGGCCCGTCGAAACGCTTTCCTCTTTCTCTGCTCGGAAGCTGAGATCCTCGCCATCCAATTTCTAACCGAGCACTTGGAAGATGTGCCCAGGTACGGCGATGGCTTCGCCCTCCTCGTCCTCGAGCTCACCCGCAAGGTCTGTCGGAAAGACCCGGCGCAAAAAGCCCGATTTGTTCGCGCGCTTTTCAATCTCCTCCAATCCAACAGCGCGGCAGTGTCGTACGAAGCAGCCTGGACACTCGTCTCCCTGTCCTCTGCTCCTACTGCTGTCCGTGCTGCGGCCAGCACTTACGCACAACTCCTCAACTCTCAGAGCGACCAGAACGTGAAATTGATCATCCTGGAGCGGCTGTCGGATTTAAAACAGAGGCATACGAGGGTGGTGCAGGAGGTGTTGATGGATATCTTGAGGGCGTTGGGCTCGCCGAATGTGGACATATGTAGGAAGACTCTCGAGGTACGGGCTAGGGTGGGACTAGAGCGGGGGTGGGATGATGTGTGATAGCAGGGTGGGTGGGAGAGTGGGTGCTCACCCTCCTCCGGCTTCTCCTTTCAACTGTTTCTGTTTATTGTATTGATGCGTGCTCATGGACCTCTTTCCGCGTTGTTAGAGCTTTGATGAGCAAATATCAACCAAATCATCCACTCATCCCCCCTCCCTCCCTCCTTCCCTGAATCCCCAAGGTGGCCATGGACCTAGTTTCCCCCCGCAACATCGAGGAAGTGGTCGGGGTGCTAAAGCGCGAAGTCCTCCGCACCCAAGAGGGGGACCAGGACAAAGCCGCCGTCTATCGCGGCCTCCTCATCCAGGCCATCCACACCTGCGCCGCGCGTTTCCCCGAGGTGGCGGACGCGGTGGTGCACGTCCTGATGGACTTCCTCTCGGGCGACGGTGCCCTCGACGTCATCGTCTTTGTCCGTTCCATCATTGAGCAATACCCCATTTTCCGCTCCTCCATCCTCGGTAGGCTTTTGGGGAGTTTCGGGTCCATCCACGGCAATACTGTCCTCGGCGTGGCTGTGTGGATCCTGGGGGAGTACGCCCTTGAGTCCGCCTTACGCACACAGGCATTTGATTGCATACTGGCAAATGCAGGACAGCCACCTTACGTTTCTAAGAGGGTGTTGGGGAGGGATGAGGGGGAAGGCGAGGGAATGGGAGGGCAGGTCCCTGCGCAGCAGTTGGTGACGAAGAGTGTGGTCTTGTCGGATGGGACGTATGCGACGCAAATGGCGATGGTGCCCAGGGAGGGAGGAGTGGTAGGGATGGAGGGGGAGGAGAAGAATTTGACACCGTTGAGGAGGGCCTTGCTGGCGGGGGATGTGTTTTTGGGGGGCTTGTTGGTATCGAGCTTGACGAAGCTGACCGTTCGGGCGTTGGAGACGGGCGGGCCGTTAGATGACACGTGCAAGGAGATGCAGGCCAAGACGCTGCTGGTTGCGTGCGGGGTAGGGGGCATGGCAGAGGTGAAAGCGAAGGGGAATGTGGGGGCGTATGCGGACGTGCTGGAGAGGGTGACGGTGTGCGCACGGGTGTTGCTTGACCCCGAGAGCCTCTTGTTGGTGAAGGAGACGTTCCTCTCCAAGTGCAAGGAGAGCTACGCGGCCTTCCTCCGATTCAAGCAGGAGGAGGTGGCCAAAACGGAGAAGGCGAAGCAGATGGGGAAGGAAGGAGGGAAGGGGGGGTTGTCTGCGTTGCCGGACGCTTTGATTAACTTCAGACAGTTGAGGCATTTCGGCGTGCAGACGGGTGACTTTGATTTGTATGATGGGGAGGATATCCAGCGGGCGACGGGCGCGGGGAATGCCAAGGGGGAAGACGGGGGGGAGTGGGGGAAGAAGCTGTCGCATGTGTACCAGTTGAGTGGGCTGGCTGACCCCGTGTATGCGGAGGCCTACGTGACCGTGCATGACTACGACATAGTGCTGGAGATAATGGTGATCAACCGGACCAACACGACTCTGACCAACCTGACCGTGGAGCTGGCGACGATGGGGGACTTGAAGCTGATCGAACGCCCGCAATCGTACACGATCGGTCCGCAGAAGGAGAGGGTTATCCGGGCGAACATTAAGGTGTCGAGCACTGAAACAGGACACATATTCGGAACGATCGTGTACGAGAATAGCAGTACTGCGGAGAAAGGCTTTGTGAATTTGAATGATATCCAGGTATGGGTATTGGACTGCCTCCCTCCCTTCCTTCCATTTTTCATATCTTTTTCGTCGTCCCTGTGCAGCGTGTCGATAATGCCCTCCCTCCCGCCCTCTTGTCCCACCGTGTTTACCTTGACGCTTCAAGACATAGACCGTCTTACTCAAACCCTCGTCGCTCCCTCTCTCCCTCCTTCCTTCCCTCGCCCAACCCCAGATGGATATCATGGACTACATCCGGCCCGCCTCCTGCTCAGACGAGAGCTTCCGCGCCATGTGGGCGGAGTTTGAGTGGGAGAACAAAGTCGCCATCAACACAACCATCACCGATCTTCAGGCCTTCTTGACGCACGTGGTGAGCAGCACGAACATGCAGTGCCTGACACCCACGAGCTCCCTGTCGGGAGAAAGCGCTTTTTTGGCGGCTAATTTGTATGCGAAAAGCGTATTTGGGGAGGACGCGCTGGTGAACCTGTCGGTGGAGAAGAAGGATGATGCCGACGGGCGGTTGAGTGGGTACGTGCGCATTCGGAGCAAGACGCAGGGAATTGCTTTGTCGTTGGGGGATCGGATCACGGCGGTGCAGCGGGTGGCAGGTGCGGGAGGAGGAGGAAGTGACTGAAGGCTTTAGGTGTGTGTGTGGGGGGGGGGAAGGGGGGAATACACAGGGCCTTGTCACTGGATCGTGCATTATCTCGTTACAGCGTGCTGGAGGGAGGGAGAAAGAGTGGGTGAAGAGTGTTGCCTTGTCGTTGAGGAATAATACGGCAGGTCTTATTCCACGTCTGGAAGAACGAAGGGGGGGAAGGAGGGATGAGAACGGAAGGAAATGGGGCCTGTGGTGTGTAAAACTTAGTTTGTTGGAAAATAAGGAGAACGATAAGGAGAACGAAGGGATAGGATATAGAGGAGGAGATTTTAGTGCCTGTGGTGAAGTCTTTTCTATTGGTTGTATTCGAATCAAATGAAGAGCTGGAGGGAGGAAGAGAAGTAGGAGAGGGGATGGACAATTAAAACGGAGAACGAAATTGAGGACAATCAAAACGGAGATCAAAATTGAGAAGATAGGGAAGGTTATTTACTACTATTTATTTCTCACACGACTGTCCTGGTGCCGACAAGGAGGAAAAGAGGAATAAGAGTGAGGAGAAAGGAGAAAAGAGAAAAGAGAAAGACAAGAAACAGCACGTGATTGTGTCGTTGCTCTGAGGCCAAGGGGCAAGCACAAACCCCAAGGGGAGATAGAAAACACGTGCAGAGGGGAAATGCACTCACAGGAGGGGAAGGAGAGAGAAAAAGACCAGGGCCCCAAGCCGCGTGGGGATTCAAAAAGGAGCAATCGAAAAGCATAAGTACGACCCACAAGCTCGACTCACATATCTCGAAGGGTGAGCCCTCTCCCTCTCTCCTCTTCCTCGTGGTTTTGTTATAGCACTCATAATCCCTTATTTCTGTTTCAATTTTTCTCAATACACATCTCCTACCTCTAAATACTGATCGTATAAATTACGTCTGTCCCCTGCACCTCCACACCGTAACTTCCTCCCTCCCTCCCGCTCGCCCTCAGGTAAGCCGCCACGGCCTTCCCTTCGAAGTCGTTCAATAAAGGCTCTTTTCGAAACAAGAGACTCTGTAAGCTCCACAAATTCGCCGGCGCCCGACTCGAAATCTGCAATTTCATTATCCCCCTTCTTCCCTCCTTCCCTCCCTCTAGCACCCTCACCTCCCCTCCCTGATTGTACTGTTTGGCCGTGAACAAATCCATGATTCTCTTCACGTTCTCCAACACCTCCTCATCCCCCGCATGGCCCTCCTTCCCTTTCTCCCTGCCCCTGACCGTTGGTGCATACACCTCAGGCGCCTCCAGAAACTTGTCAAGTATCCTTTGTCCAACCCTCCGTGCATGCTCCGCGGGTAACAGGGCGTTGTCCTGAGGCAAGGAGGGGTCGTCCGCCCGACGGACGACCTGCTTTTCTCCCTCTGCAGAGATCAGCTCGACAAACACCATCTTGCCATGGCGCATTTCTTCATTTAATGTGCAGTATTGTGCAAAGGAAATAAAGTCGAAGTAGGAGGGTTGGGTAAGCTCGCCTTGCCGGACGGAGAGGGGGGGAAAGGTGTTGACGTAGTCTTCCCATTCGGCCTAATGGAGGAAGGGGGGGGGGCAAAGGGTTGAAGGGGGCGGAAGAAGTGATATTTTGAGAGAATAGCTAAGATACAGAAACTATACGACCAAGCTTAAACAAGGGATTTGTCAGGGCAGGGAACAAATAAGGAACAGCGTATAGATTGCGCCGACACTTCACAGCCGCAACTATTCGTCCCCCTGTCCCTTTCATTCTTCTCTTCCTTTCCTCCCTCCCCCTGTCCATCTCTTACCTGTCGAAATGTGAAAAAATCCTTCTGAAAGTCATTCATTGCCACAAAGTCCAACTCATCTGCAATCTCATAGGAGGACCGCATCAGCAACACTGCTAATTCCTTGTCGATTTTCAAGCGCAGGCCTTGGTACGGCTTTGGACGAAGCTTGAGCTCGACTTGTCGACCTAGCCATTCGAAATATGTTGGGCCGTCGTTTACTCCGCCATTTGTGGCGTGTGGGCTGCGGGAAGGACGGCGGGCGAGGGGTAGAGGAAGCCGCCGGGAAGGGGATTGCGGGAGGAAGGCAGATGCGAAGGCGAGAAGCGTTATAAGGACAAGAAGCACGGGCAGATACTTTATCTGACATGTTTTCTGTCTTCTCCTTGACGGCCTTCGGCTGCTTGTCGTGGAGGGACAGTGATGTCGGTGGTGGTAGCTGTCCATTTGCTCTTCGGTCCAAACCCGCGTACCTGCCCTACCCCTCAGTCTCGTAGCTGCGAGCGGAAAGATCCTGAGGCTGGCCTGACGACTAAGATAATACCGAATACCTGCGAGGGAAGAAAGAGAGCGTTGCTTTGGTAAATGGGCATGCGTAGACAGGCAAGCAAGCTCATACCTCGTCACTTGATGCAGATGACGATGACGACTTGGGTTTGCTGATGACTCGCATACCCTCGCTTGCACTTCCTATATTTGAAATGTCAGCCACTTGACCACCCACATTCACCCTCCCCACCACTCTCGGCAAACACAGAACTCGGTGTGGTAGTTTTTTCAGCGCACAAAAGCATGACCAGCGTTGTCGACGACGTCCCGCCACCGGCGATCATCACAGACGACACCACAGAGTCAACGACCACCGGCACCAGCAGCAGTCACTTGGCCCTGCCTGCTGCCAGCCCGAGCCCCCACACGAAGATGCTAAAGGTGCGCGTATGCATGTGTAATGGGTAGGGTAGATACGTTGAGAATCTCCTCTTGGACCTTGGCCCAGACTCGAATGTTGCCAGCTATCGCACCTCGAAATGCGCTCATAATTTGCGAAGCCGCGTACACCACTTTCAAAGTTACGCGTCGCCAGATGCACCACATTGAGGCGTGTTTTGGCTCCTAAAATGCCTGGCTTGATCTCCATTTGTCTCCTCCCTTTTTCCATCATTCCCTTCGCCCTTTCCCCCCACATACTCCCGCGCACTCTCACGACGCATCCCGTCTCCTGGTCCTATCTCTTACTCCCTCCATTTCTCATACGCAGGGCGAGCTTAAACGCCTCATTGGCGCCTACCATAACAGTCTCGTCAGCCGGCCCCTCGCCACGAAAGCCGTGACCAGTGCACTCATCTCCGCCTTGGGCGACGTCTTGGCCTCGTCAGGTCGTGCGGGGAGAGGGCGCAACGGCAAACGAACGCTTGGGTTCCTTCTCTTCGGAGGCCTGATCACCGGCCCCGTTTGCCACTATTGGTATGGATTCCTCGAACGCCATGTAAAGACCTTCCACGGCGCTAAGAATGTGGCAATCAAGGTCCTCTTGGACAAGCTGCTCTTCACGCCGCCCTTCCTCGCCCTCACTCTCTTCCTCCTTCGTGCTCTCGAGACGGGTCGCTTCGGACCGGCTTGGCAAGGGACGAAACATATTTACGTACCTACGTTAAAGACGAATTTGAAGGTCTGGACGGTGGCCCAAGCCATCAATTTTACCTACACCCCCCCGGCGTATCGGGTCTTGTTTGGGAATGTGGTGGCGTTGTGGTGGAGCTTTTACTTGTCTCGATTGGGGGGAGGGGCCGGAGGAGGGGCAGGAAAAGCGTCGTCCATTGTGATTGTGCGGAGGAGTTATTAATTTGTCGGGATGCGTCTTGGGTTTGTTGATAGAAAGGAAGGGACGCAGGCGAGGGAGGGAGGGGGGAGGGAGGGGAAGGAGGGGGGCAGGGATGGCTGGTGATGTGTATGATAATTGACCTTCGGCAAAGAAAGGAAAAAAATCAAGTGAGGAAAAAGTAATGGACTTTATTCATGCCTGTTTGAAAAGCAGACAACAGCAATAAACACTAAAGAGACTAAAAGAGAGAATGTATGAGAGAAAAGAGACCGACATGGCGAAAGAGCAAGACCAAGTCCTCATTAGGAAGGAACGGGGCTGGATTTCTCGCTAAAAAATATGACTGTGTTTTCCTGTGAGTATGTGAGACGGCGGAACACGGTTCACCCTCCGTACATCTATCTAAACGCCACAAGCCGGAAAAAGACAAAGACAACGTACTCAGAGACAGCGGAGAGAAATATAACGCGAATCGCACGACCATCCTCCTCCCATGTAAATAACTGTACATGCTTTCCTTCTTTCATTCTCTCTTCTCTCTTTACCCCATCTCTCCCTCGCTCTCTCATCTCCCTTTCTACAACCTCCCTCCTACCCATCCTCCCATCCTCCCTCCCACTCCTCAGGACAGCTCATCCTCCACCCTCAAATACTCACCCACATCTCCCTGGTGCAACACAACATTTGCCCCGGGGTCCAGATCCTTGCAAACTTCCGTTGGTTGGGCCGCCACTCCAAACCCCAAGGGAATATCGGTCATGGAAAAAACAACCACCCCGGCATATTGCGGGATTGCCTCCGTCATGCGCCCTAGGCCCGATTTGACTATGTTGTTGCCATAGAGGAAGCCCATCTCACTTTGCGGCTTGACCCAGACTTTATAGCTGGCGTACTGGGCCAAGTAGTCCAGGAAGGTGATGCTGATATGAAATTTCTCGGTCTGAGTGACGGCAAGGCAGGGAGGGAGGGATGGTGGGAGGTTGAGAAAAGCGCAGCCATAAACATCGAAAAGGGAATATTTCGAAAAGGGAATATTTCTATACGGGCACCTCTCCAAATGTGCCTGGTTGCTTTTTAATTAAGTCCTCTCATCCATTTATTCCTTCTTATCTGACATGCGTCTTCGCTTGAACGAGCTGGGTCCACCATCGAGCAAAGGACATGCAATAAAAAGGGATAGACCGAATACTTCTTCGATGCCCTCACGAACCTTGGTGAATCGCCCGACGCACGTGCCCAGAGATAGGAGATTGTCCCTTCCGAAATTCGTGGCGGTCTTCATCAAGCGTTCACTCACGTAATACACGCGTTGATCCATGTAGCGGAAGCAATACCGTTCGTCAGGACGGTTGACGAGCTGCTCAAGGTTTCCGCCCACGCTGCGTGGAAGGAGGGATTTATAGGTACGGTTTGGAAGAAGGGGTGGATATGGGAGTTAGGAGTTAGTAGGTCGTTGTAAGAAGTACCCTGTATACCGGACATGGCTGCCTTGCCGACAGAAGAGAGGCGAGAGAAGGCAGGATTAAAGGGCAGGGGGAAAAGAGGGAAAGACAGCGCCGTCGTGAAGTACTTACTACTTGGCCAGGCGCTCAAAGACCTTCTTGGTCTCCTCTTCTGCAAGGGGCCGCATTATTTGTGGGTAGAATGTTGCTGTGTTGGGAACGATGGAGATGGGCTGCGCGGGGGTGGGATGGGGAGGTCGAAGCGAGAAACTTATGGCCTGTGTCTTTCAACGCAGGAGGAAAGGAATGGACGATATGAGTTTGTATAGTTAAGCAGTTTTCATAGAAGTAGCCTGTGATCGTTTGTGGCTGCGAATGGTGCGAATTGCGTAAAGGATTTTGGGGTCTGAGTGTGGTGAATGGGCGGGGATGTGTACGTCGGAAGCGATGGGTGGCGAGGCAGCAAGGAGACCGCATGGGCATGTCCTTTTTACTCGCGTGCTCCTACAAACAGCCACAAAAAAGTCATCTCATAAGCATGATGTCGTCGAGTACCTGCAGACGAATCACTTTTGTTTCCCCGATGCCTTTGGCTTGTCCTGAACATCCCTTGCTCCCCCTCAACCATCCACACCACAGGGGATCAAGAGATACTTCATCCAAAAGCGCCGACGGCAGCCCGTAGAAGCTCTACGCAGCAATTTACAGAGGTTTCTCGGGGCTAGGTGCGTAGATATGTTCTGTATGATAGTTTGTGTGTTTGTATGTGTATGTGTTTGTGTCATATGTGTGTGTGAGTGGGTTGTAAAGGGAGACAGGGGGGCAGGAGGTAGATGGGCAGGAGTGTATCTATGCCAAGACGCACTTGTTCGCCCCTACAACCACCGCCCCATGCGGGCAAATTGGTCTGTCTATCTGCGTAGGTGCTTAACAGCGGCAAGCATGCAAGTCGGCGCGGATGAGGGATTTCACCAGGGTCAGCGGACATGCGCATGCAAGCGTCTGCCGGCATGGCGAGGTGGAGAGGGAAAGAGGAAGGGAAGGATTAAGAGACTAGTGGGTACAAATCCACATATGCATTCACCCTAGATCTGGGCAAATTCAGGCCACGATGTCAATGGCTTAGCGTTTAATCGATCTAACTAGCACGGGGAGAGCAACACCGCGATCCTTTGGTTGCCGTCCCCCCCACTTCTTCCATGGAGGGTTTACGGTTCATGGTCGACGAAACATTTTTCCCTATCCATATTAATGAGTATTCATTCGACATGATATGTACTGAACGACATTTTTTCGTGACATTATTTGATCCTCATCTCCTCGGCACCGTATCTAATCCGCCCTCTCTCACAATCTCTCTGCCTACCTTTCCTTCACGATATCAACAGTCAATTATGGTAAAGAAAAAGGGCAAGTCAAAGCGCATGACCTTCAAGCAAAAGTACAAGATCGAACGGCATGTCAAGGAGCACAAACGTAAAAATAAGAAGGAAACCAAGCGGCGTGCCAAGTTGGGCCTCCCTCCAATCGGAATCGGGCAACGGAAAAATGACACAAGCATTCCCAACGCCTGGCCCTTCAAGGAGCAACTCCTCGAGGAACTCGCCACCGCCAAGCGTAACAAGGAAGACGAAGAAATCAAAAAGAAGGAGGAGGCAGTCCTACGTCGGAAGCAGGGGGGGTTGATCGGAAAAGACGTGACGGACCTGGTAAAGCAAGCCACGGCCGCCCAGCAATCTTTCTCAATTGCCGACGCCACCAAGGCAGCGAGCGCGCCCAAAGAACGCGCACTCGGCCAACAGAGTCGTCGGGCCTTCATCCGTGACCTAAAAGAGGTGGTTGAACAAGCAGACGTCGTCCTCGAAGTCCTCGACGCGCGTGACCCCCTCGGCTCTCGTGCTGAAGCCGTGGAGGAACTGATCCTCCGGAAGCCCAACAAAAAACTCGTCCTGGTCCTCAACAAAGTCGACCTTGTCCCCAAGGAGGTCGTCAGCGAATGGCTCGCATACCTCCGTCGCTTTCACCCGACCGTAGCCTTCAAATGCGCCACGCAGGAACAGAAATCCCAACTGTCTCAACACGCTGGCGATGCTTCCAAGGCCTCTGCGAACGTCCTCTCCCGCAGTGGCTCCGTGGGGGCGGAAGCCCTCATGCAACTGCTCAAGAACTATTGCCGGTCCTTGGACATCAAGACCAGTATTAGCGTTGGGATTGTAGGGTACCCTAACGTGGGGAAATCGTCGGTGATTAATTCGTTGAAGCGGACCAAGGCGGCAGGTGTGTCGAGCACGCCGGGGTTCACCAAATGCATGCAGGAGGTGCAACTCGACAAGAACATCAAGCTTTTGGATTCTCCGGGTATTGTTTTCGATGACGCGGACGTGGAAGGGGTCCTGCTGCGCAATTGCGTGAATGTCGACTCCCTCTCTGACCCTCCTACGGCCGTTGCGGCTCTCCTCAAGCGGTGTGACTCACAAGACCTGATGATGATATACGCCCTCCCTCGCTTTGACCCTGCAGATGTCCAGGGATTCTTGGCATTGCTTGCCCGGAAGATGGGCAAATTGTTAAAGGGGGGTGTGCCTGATCGCAATTCGGCAGCAAGAGTGTTGCTGCGGGATTGGAACACGGGTAAGGTTCCTTTTTATACGAAACCACCTTCCCTACCTTCCTCCTCGGTCGAAGAGGAGGCGCAGCTAGTGGGGACGCTGGGAGCTGCGTTTAATACCAGCACAGTGATTGAGGAGGGCGATGCCAAGCTTATGGCTTTCTTGGAGGAGGGGGGGAAGGAGGGAGGAAATTTCGTGGCATTTGAGAGTGGCGGGGTTGGGGGGGGGGGGGGGTGGGGGGGTTTTGAGGGGGGGGGGATTGAGGGGGGGGAGGGGAAGCTGATGGGGGTGGTGGAGGAGGGGGGGAAGGAGGGAGGAAATTTCGGGGGATTTGAGAGTGGCGGTGTTGCGGGGGGGGGGATGATGGAGGATATAGAGGAGGAGGATATAGAGGAGGAGGAGATGATGGATATGGATGATGAGGAGAATGGTGAGGAAGAAGAGGAGGTGGATGGAGAGGTGGAAGTCAGTGAGGCACCAGTGTCGCGGTCGACTCGTGGAGGGGCGAGGAAGCAGCATGCGGCCCAGGCGCTTTCGCAACAACGCGGCACGAATAGCAAAGTGGCCGCGACCATGACAGCGACAGTGAAGGGGAAAGTGGCGGCAGCTTCTGTGCCCAAGGAGAAGGGGCCGAAGAAGAGGGGAAAGGCTGTGGCATCAAGCTCAGCCATAAGCGCTGTCAGCATGATGATGACACTGGACAACGTGGACGAGGATGGATTGAACCCTCAAGTGAATCAAGCAGCGAAGAAAAAGTGGGCGGCGGAGAAGAAAAAAGCGCGCAAGATAACTAGGCGAACGGGAGGGTCGGGAGCAACAGCCATGGACGAGGCGTACGATTTTGCCACCGATTTTTCGTAGGGGAAGATGCAAGTGTCATGTATGAGGATGAGAGGATCAAAGAGTAAATATTCCGTCTCGTGTTTTTAGCATTCAATGTGCCAGATGCAATCGTAAGGCAAGGAGGAGAGCAAACCGAAGGAGGGGGACGAGAATGGACGAGGCGCACATATATCAGCACAGAAAAGAAAGAAATTTGCACAACTAGAACCGAAACCGACATGTCATATGACCATTTCATTTCTCTCATTTTCTTGCTCTCAGATCTTATTTTCCAGTTTGACGGGTGGGTTGGGGAACGGGTAAAATGGCCTTATCGTCGTTAAAGGCCGCAGGTCTTCGACACGGCAGTCGTGGCCGGGAAGATCAAGAAACTCGACGACATCGGTGCCCTATTTGTCGGCCAGCTGGCGGCGCTGACGGATGCTGCACCCATCCGTGACGTCTACTACCATGGCCTCGACGCCCGGATCCCGCCGGGGGATATCGATGGGGATGTGGACGCGCGCCTCGACATCCCCCGGGGGGATCTGGGCGTCGAGGCCATGGTAGCAGACGTCACGAATTAAAAAACCGATGGACCCCATCCCGCTGGAGCGCCTCAATATACCGATGTCATCGAGTTTCTGGGTCTTCCCGGCTGCGACTGCCGCGTCTGGATCGTGTTGAGGCTGGCCAGAGATAACGGGGTGGTGGGGAGGTTTTTCTGTCGAACTCGACTCGGCGGCACTGTATGTATAAGCGTAGCTGCCAAAATTCGCCCTGCTTTCTTTTCACCATACCATTAGCAGAAACTCGACCGTGAAAGCATCTCACACTACCTACATATTCTACCAATGAAGTAGATGGTGATGGGCAGGAAGCGCGGGCGTCCGCCCAAAGTCGCCGCGTCCAGCAGCAACCGGGCAGTGCCTGATTCCCCTTCCTCCTCCTCCTGCTCCTCTTCCTCCTCCAGCTCCAGCTCCCACCTCACACCTTCGCAAACCGAGACTGCCATGCTTCTAGCCCTGCGCACAGGTGGCCATCTCGGGTGGGGCAAGCCCAAAGACGAACCGTGGTGGCCTTGCATTGCTGCGCGCTCGTACACGGTCCTCCATCACTTCACCAGCACGCAAGAGCCCCGCGTCCCCCTGGGAAAAGGACGAGTGTTAGCTTACTTCCTCGGAGATGATACCTACGACATCCTAGACGAAGGTTGGTTTGAGGTGGGTTACATCTTGCGGAAACCCACGAAAACCCAGATTGTGGCGCGACCGGAGTACGCCGAGGGAACGGTGGTAGGTGATAAATTGCTGGCACGGATTGAAGCTTTGGACGAGGAGGAGGGAATGAAACTCCGCGGGCTTTTGAGCAGGGGGGTAGGTAGAATGGTCCAGGTGTATGTGGAGGGGAGGCAAGCAGCCGAGACAGGGGCAGCTGGAGGAGGAGGGGAAGGAGGAGATGAGGGTGATGAGTTGGGAAGTCCTGCGTGTTTTATGGCTGATACTTGGTGGCCAGCCATAGCAGTGGACTCGTGGGAAGTCGGGGAGAGAGCAAGATTAGGGCTGGCGATACCCCAGCGGGAACTTAGTCGAGGAGAAGCCCTTGTGTTTAAACTGGGCAGTTGGGTGCCACCATCAGAGAGGTGGGATGTCGTGAGGCGCTGTAGCCCTTATGGTAGTAGCAGCAGCAGCAGCAGCAGCGGCGGCGGCGGCGGCGGCGGCGGCGGCGGCGGCGGTAGGATGTTGGGTGCGGGGGAGGGAGGAGATTTCAATAAATGCATGTTGGAGGCGGCGAAGACGGAAGCGAAGGCTTTGGTGGCTCCACCGATGAATGGGGAGACAAGGCGGTCCCGGATGGGGAGAGGATTTGTGTTTTCGAAAGGTGAGGAGGAGGAGGAAGAGGAGGGAGGAGGGGAGGATGTAGAGTCAATGATGGAAGGGAAACGACAACGGGGGAAGAGAAAGGGAGGCGGGGAGGAGATGGGGGAGGAGAAGAAGGAGAAGGTGGAGATGGATGTAAAGAAGCCAATGTTAACGATTCGGTTCAAGACCACTTCGAGTGGTGCAGCAGCTGCTGCTGCTGCCGCTCCTCCTCCTTCTCTTCCCGCGGTACCATTAAAGAAGCGACACAAGGGTTGCCCGCCTACCAGGGGCGGTGAGGCTCTCTTCAAGAACAAAGAAGAGGAGGTGGATGAAGAGAAAGAGGATGAAGACAAGGGTAACGTCACCTCCAAAATCAAGAATAGGCTTCTCGCGGATCCCCCCTCCATCTCCACCACCACCACCTGCCAATCCCTCCCTCCCTCCCGCCCTTTCACTCCTGAAGAGGTCGAAAAAATACGTCGTCTAGCGGAGGGACTCTTGTTCATGGACGAGATTGACAGGGTCCAGAGCGGCCGATCCCTCCGGCATGACTTGAACGCCCTTCGACTTTTTATCCGTCGAGGGAAGGAGATGACGCAATACCATCTGATGCGGTTGGAGATGGGTTTGCGAGCGTACGTGGGTCGAATGCGGGCGCAGCTCTTGCGAGCAAAAAGGGAGTTTGGAAGGTGGGAGCAGAAGGGGAGGGACGGTAGGAGGGGTGGGAGGCAGGAGAGGAAGGGAGTGTATGATGCGATGGAGGTGACAATAAGGAAGGCAAGGAGGAGTTTGGAAGGACAGCAGAGGGAGTTGTTGATGCTGCAGCGAGGAGTGGGAGGGGGAAAAGGGGAGGGGGGGGAAGGGGCGCAAGAGCGGCAGCAGGAGGAAGGAAGGGCCTTGGAGGATGTACAGACAGCGTTGGATGCTTTGACCAGGTTGCAGCGGACGCTACGGAAGACACGGCAGCAGCAGCAGCAGGAGGAGCAGCAGCAGCGCGATACGGTCCCTTTGGATGCGTTACCGCATGAAGGGGAGGAGGGCGGGACGGAGGAACAGAAGGAGGAGGGTATGAAGATCAGAGCGGCGGCGTTGTTTAGGGTGGGGAAGGAAGTGACGGAAGATCAAATCGCTGCGGCGGAGCACTTATTGAGAGCCTGCGAGGGTTTCAGGCAGAGGTTGCTGAGGAAAGTGCAGCGTCAGCAACAGCAGCAGCGGCGACAGCAGCGTCAGCAGCGGGGTGACAAGAGAGGGGGAGGGAGAAGGGGAGGAGAGAGGGAGGAGGTGAATCGACGGAAGTCGCTGGCGGCGCAAAAGAATTTTTTTGGAAAAGAATGTTGGAGCCCAGTGTATTGAGCGAGAGAGAGGGGAGGAAGGAGGGAGGGATGGAGGGGGTCTGCATCCATATGTAGAGGAGGGAGTCATGAAGTTACACGATAAGCCTTGGCAAAACTTAAGGAAGCAGAACTAGGAAGAAGATAATTTAAACAGAGAAAGAAAGCGAGGCTTTCGATGATTGAATCGGACTACGGTATGTACTTCTTTACATGTACGCGTGTTTATTACTTTCAAGTTCGTCAACTTCAAGCGGCTCGTTTGTCCTATTCATTCGCTACTCTTCCATCCCATCCACCCGTCCTCACATCCCTCCCTCCCCATCTACACCCTCAACTTATCCTGGATCGCATCCAAATTCATCTTCAAATACGGCCACCCTCCTTCCCTCCCACCCCCCGCCCCCCCCAACCCCATCTGGCGTTCAACCCACTCCTCCTGTCCCTGCAAGATCTTGAGCAACTCCTCGTGCACGGCGGCTCGGGGAAAGTCCATGTCAAGCTCGACGCGATAGTTCACCAACCGATACAGGATATCCAGCAAATTCTCAAACACCCTCCCCAGGCTCGTCCTCAACCAATCATATTCCCACGGTACTTTCCCGTCCGCTGCACCCGCTATTGTCGCTGCAGCCACTGCAGGGGAGCCTCCACGAACAACCTCCTGTAGCGATGGTAAGGGAGGGGATGGGCCGTCGCCTTGGGCGGCGAGGAAAGAGAGGGTCATCCGGAGAGAGACAAGGACCGTTTCGATCCGCACGTTCGGAAACCGCGCCTTACGCAGGCGTCGACGAAGGTAGGTGGTGAGGTGGAGGAGGAGAGACTGAGCGACCAAGAGCTTGAGGGCATCGGAGACGTGCCAGGCGTACAGGGGATTTACTCCTCGGGGCGGCTCGCACGGGATGGCATGATCATCAATGTCTTCCACTGCAGCCCACCAGCCCTGGGACTGGGCACGCACCTGGAACCTCACCGCCAGAGGAGGCAGCAGCTCCACACCAAACCTCTCGAACAAGTCATTAATCAATCTCCTATACTCATCCTGCACCGGCCCTAGGGGAGTTGGGGTGCCAAGTCCCAGGACTCCACTCCCCTTCGTCCCCACGGTCTGAGCCAACAATCCTACCAGCACCCCCACCTCTTCCAAGCCACTCAAAAAGCCCTGCCTCGTTTCCACAAACTGCAGCAACAATCGCGAATGCCGTCTTAAAAATACCTCCACCTGCGATCCGATCTCCACATTACCTTCCAACCTCGACGCCATCGTCGCCAGCAATCGCAGGACCCCCGCCAAATTTTCATCCAGCACCTCCTTCCTTCTCCCCCCCTCCCTCCCTCCCCCCCGTATCGGGACGTCCCCGTTCTCAAGCAACACCAAAACCCGTGTTCGACTCAATAGATCCACAACACCCCTCTCCAACAGTACTTTGGCCCCTCTCACGTCCTGCGCCGCTTGCACAAGCAACGCAACATAAGTCCGAAAATTTGAATCCCACGGCCGCGCCTGCAACAGCTTTTCCCCTCCTCCTTCTTTCTCCATCATTAACATGCTCCTTCCCACCAACCTCCCTCCCTCCCTCCCCGCCTCTTCCACGCAGAATTGAGGATCTAAATTTCCCACTAAATTAGGCAATCGTTCAAGCACCTCTCGGATGGGCGTGTCATACCTCCCAAGGCCCGGCATCACCCCCAACGGCAGGTACTCTCCCACCGACAAAGACGGAGAGGGAGGAAAGGAGGACGCTGCATAGAGGGTATCGAGTACGAGGCCTAAGCAGGAGGCCGCGCACGCCTGGTGCTTGCTTCGGCTTACGCCGAAGGACGGGGCAAAAACTGCGTCTAACGACAAGCAATCAAGCAACGGACGGAAGTAACGGGGAGACGTGAGCACCTCCGCATTCTTCTCCTGCCTCGCTGCCCGCAACGCTGCCCCCACCAGCACTGGCCCCTCCGTACCAACTCTTCCTCTTCTATCGGTCATTTGCATCATGGACCCTCTCTCCCTCACACCCTCCTTCCCTCCCTCCGGCAAGGGCCACATTGCCGTGGCCCTTAAAAACAACACCAGAGCGCAATACCCCTGTACCCGAAACCTCTGCTGGGCCAGTTGCCCTCCCTCCCTCCCTCCCGCAGTCAGTATTGAATGGAGGAGGAGCTCGAGGAGGCGTTGGCCTTCATCAAGGGAGAGGAGGGAGAGGGGGAGGCCGGCGGGCTGGGACGCGGCAAACCCCCAAATCGCGTCGACGGCGACAAGGACAACGGCGGAAAGGTGTTCCAGGGCCTTGATATCCCCTTGGGGATGGGTGGTGAGTTTAGAGATGGTGTGGGCGAGGAGGGTTAGGATCAGGCTCAGAGCCTCGGCGGTGGCGGAGGAGGTGGAGGAGGAGGAGGAGGAAGAGGAGGAGAAGGAGGAGGAGTGGAGAGCACCGGTGCTTTCTTCCAGCACGGCTTCAGTGAGTCTCCTCCACGACTCACACCAGTGGTACTCAGCCGCCTGCCGCAGTAGGAAGTGATTGAAGTCCAGACAATACCAGCTTGCCTCCTGCAAAAACCTCGTCGTCAGGGGTGGCGCCCCTCCCATCACCGCCACAGGCGAGCCCCCCACTCCTCCCCCGGCCCCTCCCTCCATCCCTCCCCTCCCCTCCCCCATCGTGCCCAGTCTAAGCCTGACTTCGTTCAAGAAGGAGTCTTCGACAATGCCTCGAAATAATCTCCCTACTTCCGATGGACCAGGAAGGGCCACAGAACACCTATCTGCAATTCCCCTCATCTCCTCTGATGGTGGCTGGGGCACGTCGCGCTGATGGGCCAGCTTGAGGAAGTGCAGGAGGGAAGTGAGGGGAAGGGTACGGGCTTCGAAGTCAGAGGACGAGGAGACGGAAGGGGGGGAGGAGGAGGGTGAGAGGAGGAGGGTAAGGATGCGTTGGGGTTTCAGGCTCTCGTGGTGGTGAGAGTGGAAGAGCGCGAGGGAGAGGCATTTGAGTAGGTAGGCCCATATGTGGAGGGAAGAGGAGTAGTCCACGGACTGCTGGAGGAAGAGGAGGGTGGCTTCCTGCTGTTGCCGTTTTTGCTGCTGCTGGTGCTGCTGTTGTTGGTGAGCGAGGAGGGAGGAACGAGGCTCCGACCCCGGAAGTGGCACCGAGGATAAGGAGGAGGAGGAAGGACGAGGGGGAGGGGTGGGGAAAGGGCGGCGGGAGAGCAGTGTAAATTGGTGCGTAAAATAGTCAATGTCGTCGCGTTGGAGGTAGGAGAGGGTGCTGCCCTGGGTCTTCCGAGACTGGCAGAGCCGGTAGAGGAGCTCGGACGAACGTTCAGCGAGAAGGGGGGCCAGGGAGAGGAAGGAGGGGGAGGTGAGGTTCCGGAGGAGGCATTGGAGGCCGAAGGGAAGAAATGACGAGGAGGAAGGGAGGGAGAGCGGGCCAGGTTGGGAGGTGATGGTGTAGCCCAGGAAGAGGTGCGAGACCGTGGTGCGGAAAGGAAGAAGATTCTGTAGGAAGGGGGGGAGGTGGCAAGGGAAAAAGAAGAGAAAAGGGAAGATGAGTCAAGAGTCGGTTATCCTTGCGCCTGACAAATCGATGATCGAGGATACAGTAATAATAACCTCAAAGAAACACCCAAATGCCACGCTCCTTCCTTTCTCCCCCTCCCCTCCCCTCCCTTCTCTCCCCTCCCCTCCCTTCTCCCCTCCCCTCCTCTTCCGCTTACCTTCAGCAACACATCCAGCACCACGAAATGAACCAGCCGATCCACCTGCCCCGCAGTCAAGCACTCCCCCCCCCCGAGTTTTGTTAACAAATTCAAGGCGCGTCCCATCTCTCCCATCTCTAGCAGTGTCGATCCCTCCCCCCCCCCTCCCCCGAGCCCTTCACCCGCGTGCCCCAAACACTTTAAAATTGCCTCCCCCGCCCTCTGCCTCCCCTCCCTCCCTCTACCCCTCCCCATCCCTCCCGCCTCGTCCTCTTCCCTACCCATCATCACCCCTCCTGAAGGAGAAGGAGGGGAAGGCAAAAACATACCCAGCAGATCCTGGGGCTGGACCACCCTGGACATGATGGCCCGTAGACACAAGCAGGCATGCAGCCTTAGAGCAGGGTGGTAATCATAAGCACAGTACTCAGCCAGTAAGGGCAGAAACCGCCCTTGTGCGAGCAAGGAGGAGGAGGAGGAGGAGGAGGAGGAGGAGGTACTTGCCGCGAAAGCTCCTCCTCCAGGGGCAGCACTGCTGCGACGCCCCCGACCACCAGCAGCAGCAGCGGCAGCAGCAGCAGCTGTCGTGACACTGGCAAAGCCACGAATAATGATCTCGTGTAATGCCAACACTCTCACCTCGGGAAGAAAGGGGTGATCCGGTACCTCCTCACTCAGCCTCTTGAGCTCCAGGTCCTTACACAGCACATTATTCAATAATTCCAGTGCCACCTTCACGCTCTCCTCCTGCCACGCGACCTCATCCTCCCCCCTTATTACTCCTCCCCCCGTTATCCTTTCTCCACCTCCCTCTCCACTACTTCCTACTGCACCACCACTTCGTCCTCCTCCCCTCCCTCCCCCTCCTCCCTCCCCCTCCTCTTCATCAAATACCCGGACAGCTTCGTCCCACCCCCTCGCGTCCCTCAGCTTGCCCTTTCTCTCCAACATCAATGGCCCCGGCGGGAAAGATATCGTTTCATCGTCAAATGAGTGAGGAGATTGGTGATAGTGATGGAAAGGGAGGGTCGCCGCCGACAACCCTCCAAACCGCTGCTGTTTCTGTTGGAGCATATTACTATTGCCAGTGCTCGGCATTAAATCCCCCCCCGCAATCACATCAAGCACCAACGGCAGCAGCCCACCTCCTGCCCCGCCGCCTCCCACCCCATCCCCCAACAATCTCAAGAGCACTCGAAACGCCACACTCGCCCCGCTCCCACCCCCTTCCTCCCTCCCTCCCTCCAAATCCCTCCTCACCTGGCTCCATGCCTCCGTCCTCCTCCCCTCGTCCAACCCCAAACTCCTCAACCGGTCCTCCTCCCCCTTGCCTCCCAGGGGATACCTCTCCACTACCACCACCAAGGCAGTTAAACCCAGGCACATAATCTTCCATTTCTGCGCTGGGTCCACAAACGCTCTCGACGACAAGGGCATCAAGACATCATCCAGCAAATAATCAATATATGGGCCAACCCCTCCCTCTCGCCCCCGCCCCTCCCCCAGGTCAAACGGGATCTCCTCCTTCAGCAAGGCCACGAGGAGAGTAAGGAAGCCTTCAGTTATAGGGTACGTACCCATTTTCGCCTCCACCTCCTCCAACTCCAACCGTAAGCCCACTTTCGCTCCCTCCCTCCCTCCCTTAGTCCCTGGCACCATGCCGAGCAGGTCGAGGTGCTCCCAAAGCTGCCTTCCCATGCCTCCTTCCCCAACCGCGGTAGGAGCCGGGAGAGAGACGAAGGACGTGAGGGAGCGAAGAATGGCGCCTTTGACACCAGCAGGGAGGGGGAAGGCAAGGAGGGAGGTGAGGGGAGGAAGGAGGTGCTGGACGTACGCGAGGTCCGTATCGCGGGCGAGGAGGGGGCAGGAGATGCGTTCGATGAGAAGGAGGGCAGAGAGGAGGTAGGAGATTTGAAGGGGCTGGTTCTGTTGGGACCTTTGCAGAGAGTCCTCGAGGAAGTACGTGAGGACGTCGGTTGTCTGGCCGGACTGGATGGAGACGAAGGGGGAGTAGTCGACGAGGAGGTCCATGGTGGCGGCCTTGCACTCCTCCGAGGGAACGCCGGCCATGGCCGCCAACAGCTGGATCCAAGCGCCTCGAAGTTGGCATTCGTGCTTGACGAGGTCCGTCACGTCCTTGACGAACTGCACGGGTTCTGGGTCGGCTCCCCCCCGGGTCCACAACAATCGCTCGGCCAGTGCTACATGACTTGAACTTAAACGCGCGATCAGTGACACCAGGCTCTCCACCACTACCCTTCGTTGCCCCGCCACGTGCTCCCTTTTCCCCCTCCCCCCTTCCTCCTCTCCTCTCCTTCCCACCCCCCTCCACCCCCCCCCCCCCCCCCCCCCCCCCCCCCCCTCCCCCCCCATACGCCTCCAAACTCCTCACCAAGCCCCCGCCCTCGCCTACCCCCCCTTCGATCCCTCCCTCCCTCAACACCCCCCCCACCAATTCACCCAAACAATCCAAGAAAAACAGCTGGATGTCCTCCTGCCCCGGCCTCTTCCAGCACCCTACCAACCCTCCCTCCAAAAATCCCCACACCCCTTGTCCCATCGCTTGGCTAAGCAAAGCCCTCCTCGTCTCTCCCAAGGACCGTCCCTCCTGCAGATACGTCATCATTTCCGTCAGCCTCTCGTCGCGCAAAAGGGCGTGCCATGCCAAGAGCACTACGGTGTGGACCCCCGTGTTGGCCCATCCCCCTTCGATGGACTCTCGGAGGGAATTGAGGGTTTGCATGAGGTGGGAGTGAAGGTCTCTGTAGACGTTCTCCTTTTCTTTCAAAGCGGCAACCACGGGGGCAGGGAGGGTGGTATGGGTGGCCTGAGCTTCCTTGTAGGCCTTTTCATAGGCCTGGCGGGCGTCGACTGCTGCGCTCAGCTTTCCTTCCTCTTCGATAAGGATAAGGAGGGCGTTCCGTTGCAACCCTCCCTCCCGCCCTCCCTCCGCCCTCCCCCGCCCTCCCTCCCGCCCTCCCTCCCGCCCTCCTCCCGGATGGGGTAGAAGGCCATCGACTGTCATGAGCGAGGTGACCAGCGTCATAAGGAGCGTGGAGAGCGTTTTGTAGAGTGCCCGTTCTTCTTTACTTTTTGCCTGCTCCTCCCCCGGAGCCACCAAGCCGAACTTACGTTTGAGTTCTTCCGTTAGCTGCTTAAGCAAGTTGATCAGGGTGATGGATTGGGAAGAGGGAAAGGAAGAAGATAGGGCTAGCGAGCTGGTACTGGTGGTGGCGGGAGTGAGGGAGGGAGGGAGGGGAAGCAGCTCCGAAGGGAGGATTTGGGTTTGGTAGAAGAGGAAGAAGAGGCAGTCCGCGGCCTTCTGTCTCTCGACCTCGTATTCTACCTCCATAGGGGTCCGGCCACGGCAATTGATTTCCCGAGAGATGTGCTCGATGCGGTGCATGAGGAGTTTGGGGAGGCCTTGGGATATCAAGTTGTCGGTGGCGAGCATGATGGCATGCTGCTTCGCCGCGTTCAAACCCATCCCAATCCGGGCTTGCACCAACTCCAACAACGCATTCAACGCCGCGCGTTTCTCGATGAAGAACAGGTAACGGGCCGAGGCCACCAGATCGTCGTGTAAAGGTACCATCGCCATCATGCCCCCTGGCGTTTGGTACGCATCTCCTCCTCCTCCTTGTCCGCCTCGCGGCCCCACCTTTTGCTCCAACCATACTCGAATATCCTCCGCATTTGCAGCTCGAATTAAGTTCAAGCAATACACGTGGTCCAATTGCAAGTCCTTGCTCAACTTATCCACAATGTCCCAAACCTCTTGTCGTCGTGTTGCCTCGATTTTGACCTTGGCCCCGCACAAGTCTGCTTGCCCCTGGATAATGCGTTGTGCCAGGCCCTGCGACGCTTCCGTCGCCGGCGGATGTAGGCTCAAGGGGTGCGGCTGCCAGTCATTGGAACTGTCGCTGGACTGAAAAGGTGGGTCGTCATAGAGGCCAAGTTGGAAATCGAAGTCGGCACGGGCCGTGTCGTCTTGTGGATGCTCCAAAAAGCGACGGACGGCCTCATAGAGGCTCGTCATTGGCTTGCGTTCAATCATGATCAATCAAAAATCAAACAAGAGCTCGGCGAGGGTATCAGGCCCACCACGAGTTTTGCACGGTGCCGTTACTACTGCTTGTATTCCAGCCGGACACTGTCTGGGCCTGTGTGTGATGTGCGTGAGGTGTTGGATGTGATGAGAAGCTAGAAAGGGAAGGAATACAGCGAGTCGAGTGGGCGGTGGTCATGAAGCTGGTGCGAACGTTCCAGCCCATCGTTGGAAATTGTGCCGGCGGTGGCTAGACGCAGAATGAAGTTGAAAGAGGAGGCCAGTGGTGTGCTGAGCTGCGTTGCTGTGACTGTGCAGTCGGGGGCATGAGATGAGTGGTCTCCCAAGCGATCACTTTGCCTTGCTTCGCTGTCCGTTGCCATGTTTCCAATTCACCCACACACCCAAGGCATAACTTAGCCCCTGCAGCAACGTAGACCATGGCTCTAACAACACAACAATCTCAAAGTCTCCTATCGCTCCCGAGAGGTCTGCGCTGCCGGGGGGGGAAAGGCTGGTCCACTACGGCACTTTCGCCTCCTCACTTTTTGTACCCTTGCCGCTTCCTTCAAGACGACAATGGTTACTCCTCCAGGGCATCAGTCCCAGTCTCCCCAGCAGCCGACGGTAGAGGGCAAAAATGAGATGGACCGGATCCAGGCCTTTTGTCAGACTAAATGCAAGTATGTGGTATTTGTTGTCATGTTGTGGGAAGGAGGAGGGGGAGGCGGCCGGGACGTACGTTTGACGATCGGTGAAAGCCCAATGTTTAGTTGTGGAGAGCGGTCTTTCGCATGTGATGGGACTCATTTACATGAGTGTTGATCTAGCTTTGAACAGAGGCTTCTTGGTTGTATGGCACTTTGTCGCAATGAGTCGTATGGATGCCTCACTCCCTATTCTTCGGACCCCTAGGAAATTTGCATGTGCAATCCAGCAGTGCATGGAGCGACACCAATACCAAGAAAAGCCGGTACGTACAACAAAATATATGGGAGGTGGCCTTGCATCGGTTGTCTGAATATTTACCCATGTTGGGTGGTCAAAAGCTGGGATGAGCATTTGTTCCGCGACTTGCTCTCGTGTTAACGCCTTCATGTCTGCTAATCCTGTTCTCCACCCTGTTGCACCCACCAATAGTGTTGGAAAGAGATTGCGGATTGGGACATTTGCTGTGATAGAATCAAAGCACGGATCGGCGAGACGTCTACAATACCTTCGGCGTCCCCCTCCTCCTCCTTTTCCTCCTCCTTTTCCTCCTCCTTTTCCTCCTCCTTTTCCTCCTCCTCACCCCCCTGATCGCAGCTGGAATGCAACACAATACGTGACAAAAAGGGAATGAGAGCAGGAGAAGTTTGGAGAATAAACATGTGTTGTGTCTACAATCAACAATAAGGAACGAGAAGGAGATGACAGTCGTCAAGCATTGTTCTTGTGTTCAAATTGTGGAAGCCATGTAAAAAAAGAACCTCCTTCCTTCCGTTGCCTTTCCGCCGTGCCTTGCCACTATGCGTATGAATGCTCACATCACAACCAACCAACTATCCTTGCACAGCCACTATGAGAAGATACCACAGTCTCCGGAACGTAGGAACCTGTCGGAGGAGAACGCGGCCGTTGCCGTCGGGCGCAACACTGCCGTCAACCTCATCACCCCATTCACCCATGCCACGCATTTCCATGTCGCGGTGGCCTACGCAACCCTTTCACCATGGTCGCGCCAGCGCAGCTGCTGCAGCCGTCATTGCGTCTGATCCTACTACTCCCGCCATGCTGGACGCTGAAGACGCGCGGGCACGAGCGATTCTCTTGGCGCTGGTCGAACCGGCGGACCAAAATCTCGCCATGCTCGCCATGGACGATGCCGCCGTCAAGGCCCAAAAAGCTGCGGACACCTCGCCAAAAACTGCTGAAGCCCGTATGGATGCCTACAATGCTATATCAACCAACTCTCATGCGCCCACGTTGCTTTTCTCGTCCTCACCTTCGTCTCCTTTGGCCATATATTGCAACGCCTTCCTCTGTAGCCTTGCCCGGGCCCATACCACGCCCCTTCTCGATAAGGCTTTTGCTTACTTGGGTAAGATGCGTGCCATTTCTCCAGAACAGCTAGGCGATGGTGTCATTCCGTCAGCTCTGGCCCGCAACAATCTAATTCGAACATGCGCCATTGTAATTCGTGGCGTAGGCCTGGATGGGATCGACGGAGGAGGCCAGCAGAGGCAGCAGCAGTGGCACCCCTCCGCGTCTCACCCGCCCTCCGATATAACACATTCACGAGCGGATAGCAAGAAATACGTTGGCCTAGGAGAGATGCTCTTTGAAGAATACCTCCAATCCGCCCACGAAGCCATCCGTCGACAGCCCACCAATCACGCCCTCCTACAGACTTACCAGACTGACACCCCCCCACTCCTCTCCTCCACCATCTACCTCTACTTCCAAGCCCGGGAATTCTCCAAGACCATCACCATCTTCCAGCGCATGCGCGAGCAATTCTTCCCCTGTCCGATTATCCCAGACGCATGGGCGACCTCTGGTGTGATCCGTGCTCACGCCCACAATCGGAGCCCTCTTGAGGCATGGTCGCTGCTGCAAGACCTCACCCAAGGTCCACTTCCTGTGGAAGTCATCCTCCTTCCCGGCCTGTACAAATCGCTCGCGCATGGTATTCAGCGTCAGCTTGCACAGAGCCGCCATCCCATGCCACAGGCGCTAGAATTGAGGAGGTTGGCACACCGTGTTTTGCGTCATATGAGACATGTTGCGAAATTGCGGCCACCGTTGACGTTGTGGAGGGTATTCATGAAGATAGAAGCGAGGTTTGGGGATTGGAGGAGGATACAGCGGTACATGGCGATGATGAAAGAATATGGGTGGGTGAGTGGAAGCCATGAGTATGCCATTTTGATTGAAGCCCTGGGAGAAGGGAAGGCTCTCAAGGTGTTGGCCCACACTCAGGAGAAGATGAGACGGGAGGGGGTACCCTTCACGTACGTGGTGTATTTGTCTATTATCCAGGCACATAGGAAGAGTTATGATTTGAGAGGAGCCCAGGCGGCGTTTGAGGCGTTTATTGAGGAGCCGACGCCACGAGGGGGGAAGGGGGAGATTGAGGAGGAGATGGCACAGAGAGCTAATCCGATGGAGGTGGTGACGGCAATGATGAAGGTTTATGCTCAGGCGGGGCTGCCGCAGAAGGCCTGGGATTTGTTTTGTCAGTTCCGAGAAGGGAGAATTGGAGGGGGGGGAGGGAGAGAGGGAGGAGTGGGAGGGAAGGGGGGGCCGGATCACGTCATGTACTCGGTCGCGTTGAGGGTTGCGTCAAATTTGGGAGGGGTTCCGATGGTGGAAAAGCTGTATAAAGAGCATAGGAGGCAAGTGGAGGTGGAGGGAGGAGCAGGCACCGAAGTAGGACTGGGATTGGTACGTGAGGGGGGAGATGGAGAATCGAGGAAGATGGGGGGAATGGTTTGGGGTGACGGAGGGATGCGGAGAGGGAGCGCGACGGGAAAGGGAAAAGATATGACATTACACAGCGTGTTGGCGGCTTATGTGGATGCAGGACAGTGGGAAAAGGCCTGGGCTATGTTCGATGGGATGGTCGCGGCGGAACGTGCGGAGGGTGGGGCGTTGTCGATTCAGCTTTACAATGTCTTGTTGCACGGATTGATTCGTTCGGGAAGACATGAGGAGGCACGGACCTTAGCTGAGAGGGCCCGGGCGGAGGGGGTTGAGTTCGATTCTGTGACGATGAAGATACTGGCCAAGGCAGTAGGGGCGGAGGAATTGTGGACCCCACCGGCCCATGTTTATGTATTGGGGGGGATGAGGGACAGGGAGGAGGAAGGGGGAGATGAGGAGGAAGAGGGAAGGGAGGAATGGGGGAGGAGGAGTGTGCCGGCGGATACGGTGGTGTTGGATTTGCACAGGTTGAGCGTGCAAGAGGCCCATAATTTGTTGGCAAGGACATTTGAGGTCCTGCGATCCCGATATGATGCCGAGGTGGGGGAGGAAGGAAGGGAACGAGAGAAGACGAGAAAGGATAAGAATCAGACAGAAGATAGAACGGAGAATAAGGAGAAGGAGATGGTTGGAATGGAGCTCAAGGATGAAGGAGGTGAAGGGGTACAAGACCTGCTCCTAATCACAGGTTTTCGTCGCCGGGTGGGCCCTGGGCAAGGCGCGGCGTTGCTGGCAGACAAAAGTATGCCTGTGATTGATCCATGTCAGAAGGACATGGATGACGGCAACGCCCTGCAAGTAGCAGTGCGCGAGTTCCTCGGGGCCCGTGAGATTTATTGGTCATCCCCGCCCTCCAACCCCGGCAGGCTCAACGTACAGAAAGCATCTCTGCAGCAGTATTTTGACCGACAGCGGAAGGCCGAATCCGAGGTGAAATTCTTTCGCCTTACACTTTTTCGGTACATTCCAGTGGCATCGTTGATGGCATTGTTTTTCCTCGTGCCTAAGGACGGTTTGCCGTTGTAAGTAGTATCTCGAATGCTCCATGAGAGGAAAAGGATAAAATGATGGCAAAGATATATAGTATCGAAGATAAGGAGCAGTCTTTTAGATCAAGTGAAATGGCTGGAGGAAAAAGGCTCTTAAATTACGAGAAGAGTTGTATATACGTACATATACGTAAGTTTGTGGATTTGACGGGAAAAAGCATGTGACAACGGCATCAAAGAATAAAATGAGCGAGAACGAGGAATGTACACTTCCGTTTGGTGTCCCTTTATACACATTGCTGTTGTAGTCCGTCATTGATGATTCATTTCCCGGCTTAAGATCATCATGGACTTCCACCTCTTACAACCTCCCCTCTCAAAGCGAAGGTTGTTGACGCGTCAACTGACGTCAAACGGAGCTTTGGACAGAGCTGTATTTGCAAGCTTTGGTAGCACGACTGTATTAAAATTTTCAGCAGTACTCTCGTCGGCTTGTTACAAGAGTGTGTGCGTATGTGTTACATGAAGAGTGGCGGGGAGCTAGGTTCTTTGTTCTTGAGGGTAATTCTATTTTTTTAAAAGATGCACAGTGCACTGACCGACGTGGCGTCCCCAAAAAAAGCTCGCGAAGATACTTAATTCAGATTACTCAGTTAATCTCCTTCCCATTCCCACACAGCAGCGGACTCACTATCCAGAACCAGCGTCGGTTCCGAGCTACAAGCTTCTCATTTTGTCCTTCATTTCTAACGCAGAACCAGGAACCATAGCCTCTAACTCCTAAACCGGGAAATCCCGTCCTTGCGAAGTAAAAATAGAGCAGAATTCAGATTTCAGATAGATTCCCTTGTTTGGCGGTGCTGAGTCAAAATTCTCTTATGTAGAAGTTATTGGGTCGGGCGATTGGGGTGGAACTTCTGACATTGAAGCGTCAACGGCCAGGTAAATTCAAATCGAGTGAGGCTTGTATGGGCGTGTTCTGAAAAGCACATCCTCTACTTCACCCACCCTCACGCGTGCATACCCTTTCCCACCCTCACATCGGCAGCCATGCCCTTCTACGCCCGGAAGCGGCCTCCACCGGGAAGCGTCGCTGCCAGTGACGGGTCGCCACGGGAAGGCTTTTCGCGACAGCAAGTCCTCCTGTTGCTCGGCTTGTACATGGGCTACAGCTCCATGATGTTTTCCAGGGCCGCCATGGACGTCGCCATCCCTCTGATCCTCCAAGACGAGGCAACAGGCATTGGGCCACGGGATATTGGCACGCTTTTGACCCTTTGCTCCTTTTTCTACCTCTTCGGCAAGATAAGCATGGGGTACAGTGTTGATCATGTGGGGCCGCGCTTCGTCTTCCTAGGGCTGGCTTCCTTTGCCTCGGCAGGATTAACATGTCTTATCTCATTTAGCACGACCGCATCGCGAATGACAATTTTAATGTGCATGTTGTGCGTGGCCCAGTCCTCGGGGTGGGCAGCCATGACCAGCATGGTCTCTCTCTGGCTCCAACCGTCGCAATACGCAATGGCTTTTGGAATCCTCTCCACTTCCTCCCGCATGGGAGACCTCGCCTCCAAAGTTGTGCTTGGCCAGGCTGTCGCACAGGACTGGACTTGGCGATCCTTGTTCATGGTGGCAGCAGCCCTGCAGTTGAGTGTGGCTTTTCTCAATCTTGCCCTGATGCCCAAGCACCCCTCCGACTCTACAGAAAGAGAGGGACGACGCATCGTGGAGCTTAAATCGCAACGGCTACACCGAGGGGAGAGCTTCGGCATTGCCCATGGCGCGGGCTTTCTGGAAGAGGCTGGACCTTTACTTGATACGTCTTCATCTTCCTCGCCGTCTCCCTCGGCCGGCAGTATGTCCCTCACCCACATCTGGGCTATTGCCCGCACACCTCGATTTACATCCATGGCCGTTGCTATCGCCGCCCTTCACATCGTCATGGAATTCGACAAATATATCCCTCTCTATCTTCACCGCTCGCTCGACCTCTCCCCTGGCCTTGCCGCCCAGGGTGCTGCTCTCTACCCTCTTTCTCAGCTGGTCGCACTAGGCATTGCCGGCATTGGGTACGACCGCCTCAGTCCACGTGGACGCCTCTATACCATCACTGGCCTCTGCCTGGCCGTTGCCTGGTTCTATGGCCTACAACTCCTTCTCCTTCTTGCCTCATCCTCCCCCATGGTCGCACATCAAAATATCTACTTCACCCTTATTTTCCTTGCGGGCTTCTCGGTTGCCGTCCCTTATTACCTCCCTCCTTCCATCTATCTTGCCGAGGTGGGAGGAAAAGGGAAATGCGGGACACTGTCGGGGGTTCTGGATGCGAGTGGTGGGCTTACCTCAATGGGTTTTCATTATGGCGTCGGGCATTTGGTGAGTGGAGGTAGGTGGGGTGTACTGTTGGGGGTGCTCTCCGTCTGCTCAATGCTAGGCTGTTTGGCCATGGCGACGTTCCATTCTTTGTCTTTAGGCGGGAGGAGTGGGCGGTGGAGCCAGCAGCAGGAACAGCCGCAGCAGCAGCAGCTGAAAAATAAAAAGGACTTATTCATGTTGGGGGAAGATAGATCGGCTTCGGCCCTCCTTCCTGGGCGTGTCACTCCTTCTTATAGCTTTCGTATCAGTAGCAGCAGCATTGGCAGTAGTATTAGCAGCAGTATCAGCAACAGTGGTGCTGGTGCCAGTCATGATTACCACCAGCAGCAACAGCAAAAGAAGATGGGGGGTCCATCGCCGGCGAGCGCGTTGTCGCGACTTCCTCTTATTGGAGGAGTGGTACGCTTAGGGTGGTCTCTAGTAGGGGAACTTGTAGGGGGGAAGTCGGGAGGGGGAATAATTGTAGACAGAAAGAGGGATAGGAAGGACAGTAATGAGGGGGGGTACGAGAAACACCTTTTGCCTGTCTGATAATCGTGTTGGGTGATGCATCGTGAATACGATGCACCAGTATGTATTCACGTGTGTGTATTAAATCAATCAAATATAGCAAAATATCAAGAATGTGTTTAGCTAGTTGACATCCACGAGAAAGAATCATAGCTTCTTCCAGAAGATCACCATCGTTGCTCACCCTTGCAAGGGGTATTCTAGAGAACAAGGAGCGCCCCTCGCTTGATCATATTTTCAACCTCATTTCAGTGCTAGTGGAGGAAGCGGGTTTGGCATTTTGAGAGTGTTCCCTGCCATGGCACCGCGTGGAAATACACGATTGTCACGCGCTCCCTGGTCTTAATCTATTTTTTGGGACGTCATCTGACGCTTTGGGGCATACGTACATTGCAACATGTACTTTTAAAATTTAGTCTGCTATATGGCATTACTGATACGGAGATAATTTTCGAAAGCTTTCCCCTCATAATGGCTCACTTGGTGATTAAACCTCGATAGTTCCTGCCTTCTTTGCTCCTCATCAAGACCATTGCATACTTAGCAATCAAGACCATTTAACTCATAGACTTCAACTATGAGTCTCTGCCTCACCTTTCGCCAGCGTCGCTTCTGGAGCTGATACTTTTGTTGCAGCTGCAATTGGCAATCTTATTTGTTGCTGCTACTATCGGCAATCACTAAAATTGCGTTATTGTTCCTAGCGATCATCGTCCACCTTTCCCTCCATCCTTCATCCTTTTCTTTTCAACAACATTTCCCAATCCACACTCATTCTCATCCTTATCTCACAGGTCCGTTTGTGCTCCACTCACGATCATCTATTGAATTTCCTACGGCGCCGGTGCTTCTTTCGAGACAGGTATCGGACGCAAGGAAGTTGGTCGAGTCAAAGCTGCCGCTGCTGCTGCTGTTGTCTCTGATGTGTGTGTCGAGACAGGTGCTTGCTCCGGCTTGAAAGGCGCAAAAGACACAATCGCCGGCGTGGAAAGAGAAGGGGGGACTTGATCCCGCGGCGGTGGGACGTGGAGAGGAGAAGGAAGAGGAGGAGGAGGAGAAGGAGAAGGAGGAGAAGAAGGAGAAGGAGGAGGAGGAGAAGAGGAAGAGGGAGGGGAGGACGCAGGAGCGACAGAGGCAGTTATCATTAAAGGAGAAGAAGCGACGCTTTGGCCTGCATCATTGACGCCGTATATACGGTAGCGGTAAGTCTTGCCGGGCTGGGCCGTCGAATCGTTGAATGGGATGTAGGGATTGGTGCTATCCAGTAGCTTGTCCGAGACCTTGACCCACTTCCCTCCACTCCTCAAGCCTGCTGAAATCTTGTGCGATGGTGCTCCAGCTGCTCCTTTCTCTGACAAACCCCCTGTCTCCTCCTGCATTTCCATCACCTCCTGCCGCTCCAGCTCGTAGAACTGCGCGCCGACAGCCCCCCGCCACGCAAGAGCCTCGGTGCTGCTCCCTTCAATCATCTCGGGGCGGGTTGGCACGGAGGCGGATGGGACAGGCAGACCTTGGATAGCATAGGCATGCTTTTCCATGATGACCATGATATCCTTTTCGCAGTCAGTTGAGTTGGAGGTGAAGCCTGCGTGTGATTGTGTAGGGTGTAGAGATGGAAAGGCAAAAAAGGGGATAGGTTGCCGATGAGTGCACAATTTGAAATTCACTTTTCGACGACGAGAGGGTCATAGAAATTAGTAGAACAGATAAGGAGCAGTATTTTGTCTGTATTTTACCCGGATAGTGGTACGCCCAGTAATTGTCGTATTCGTGATGCCAATAAAATCCACCATTGACGTTGTGCGAGCGCAAGGACCATAGCAACGCCCCCGCCACCGCCGGCTCAGCAATGACGCGCTTTGCAAGCACGTCCACCAATTCAGGGGTCACCAGCCCAAACTCCCCCACCATAAAAGGCTTATGACCTTTTGTGAACGAGACCACGTGCTCGAGCCGCTCTTCGAAAGTAATGTTCGCCGCATTAGGGTAGAAATGATCTGAAATCAAGTCAATGTGGGGGTCTTCCAGCTGCACCTTACTCACTTCCCGGTCGTTGAGCAATCGGCCATCGACAATCAAATGATTCGGATCCAATCCTTTGATATATGCCGCCAATTCACTCATCCACTTGTCCATTTCCCCGCGGCTTGGCAAGGGCAAGCTCAGCCTATCCTCATCCATATCTACGTAATCCAATTCATTCCCGCTCTCCCACGCCAAAATGGCAGGGTCATCCCGGTACAATCGACCAGTCAAGGTGTTCCTCCGCATAATCACATGATTGACCAGGTCCTTAAAGCCCTTCTTGACCTCCGAAGAACGATAAAAATCTCCGAACGATGCATTGTACAGCTTGGTAAACTGCGGGATGCCCCCCCACCACTCCCAATGGTCGATGAAAGGGATGATCAAGCGGACGTTCAACCGATCCGCCACCACTAGCAGCTGATCCAGATCGCAGAGAAGAGCTTCGTTGTACACCCCTTTCCCAAGCACGTGCGTGTAAGTCCCGTTGTTCAGCCCTCCCACGATCGACAGGGGGTATGTGCGCACTACCTGCCCACCCATCCGCGCAATGGTCTGCAGCGCGTCCTCCTGCTCCCACAGTGAGGCACGATGCCAGCTCTCGTCCTCGACCACGTGCAAGTTCGGCACATTGAAAGAAATGAAGCGAAAGGGTGCGCCGTGCAAAAGCAGCTGGTCACCTTTCCGCATGACAAAATCCGTCGCGATTTCTCTGGTCATCTCGCTACCTCCGTCTTTGTTGAGCTGCGGCTGCTGCAACAGAAGGCGGTGCATCTTTGTAGGGGGCGTGACGTCTTGCAGCAGCAACATTAAAAGCAATGGAGCGGTGACGAGGAGGGACAAGATGTGTCGTTTGATGGCCCATTGCCGGCGGTAGTGGAGGGGCGAGGCCTTTTTGAAGAGAAGATAGAGATAGCGTTGGGGCAGGGTAAGAACGATCTGTCGACAGCGTTAATATTCATGCGCATATAAGTGACTGACCTCGGTGCTGTCGGAGATATTCATCCCGCTTAAGGGCAGAGTGGGCGTGGCTTCTGTCCATAGGAGCTGTATGGGCGTCATAGCTTATGCAGGCCCTTCGTCTCTTTCAGAGCAAACAGCTAAGTCAACCCGAGACGACAACAATCCAAGCCTATCGAGAAGACCCTGGCTCCTGTGTGACATTTTACAGATAATGGGTGTGCGTGGTGAGTTGTGCTGCGTCAGCGTGCCTAAAAAGTTGTTGGGAGGTGATGTGATGAAAGGCTCGAATACGGTTGACTGGGGCAGCCAACGCGTCGACGGCTCGCCTGGCGCAGGAGTTCAGGTGCGTTCGCGACAAAGAATTGCGGTTGTCCATTGGGGCAACGGTGTTGTTGCACAGACGGATATGCACATACTGATAAGTGCGGCGCCTTGCAACATGGATTTTTTGTTGTTGAATCTTGTTGCCATCAAAGGCCAATAGACCGTTCAAGTTGGGACTCCCCGCAAGGGAGGAAAACCAACAACAGCATCAACAAAAAAAAGACGACGTACGCGTGTGTTTCTTTCTTATTTCCTCCTTTCTTCTCCACTTGGTTTCCCTTTTATTTCTACCCACGGAGCAGGCAATGGGTGCCTGAAGAAGGGATGCGAGCGGTCTGCTGAACGATTCGAGAGCGACAACGCACTCATCTCTTTTTGGGTTGTTGGGCAAGCCTGTGCGCTCCCGAAGGCGCCCTCCACAAGTCGACCTCAAGGAAATCAAGTATTTCCCTCCAACAATAGACCCTCCTATCTCACTTTTCATTTTCCGCTTAGGCACAAAAAAATGCCGTTTATCGACATCGGCTGCAACCTGACCGACAGCATGTACCAAGGCAAGTACAATAACAGCCAGAAGCACCCGCCAGACTTGGACCATGTGCTGGCACGAGCCTGGGAGGTGGGTTTGAGCCACATTGTCATCACGGCCGGCACTTTGGACGAGGCGCGCAAGGCTTTGGAATTAGCAAGCGACGATCGTCGTCTTTTCACCACCGTTGGCGTGCATCCCACGCGTTGCAAAGAGCTTGTGGAGGCCGAAGAAGGTATGGCAGCATACATCGACACCTTGTTGGATTTAGCCAGGGAAGGCCAAAAAAATGGCAAAGTTGTGGCCATTGGCGAGTGTGGCTTGGATTATGATCGACTTGGTTTTTGCGACCAAGCCACTCAACTCGCGGGATTCGAAGCGCAGTTTGCCTTGGCGGAGGAGACGGGCCTACCCATGTTTTTACACAACCGCAATTGTGCGAACGATTTTGTCCAGACGCTGCAAAGACATCGACACCGATTCAGCCAGGGCGTGGTTCATTCTTTTACAGGACCCCCCGCAGAAGTGAAGGCATTGCTAAGTATGGAAAGGGTGTATATTGGATTGAACGGGTGCTCTCTCAAAACGGAGGATCAGCTCACGACCATCCAAACTCATCTTCCGCTGGGACGCACGCTGCTTGAGACGGATGCCCCGTGGTGCGATGTGCGGCCCACGCATGCAAGTGCCAGGTATTTGCAGTCACGGGAGGAGAAGGGCATGTTTGGTACGGTCAAGAAGGAGAAATGGTCCAAGGATAAGTGTGTAAAAGGACGGAATGAGCCATGTCACATCCGAGAGGTGGCAGCTGTTCTGGCGGGCGTGCATGGTGTCCCCCTTGAGCAGGTAATCGAGGTATGCTACGCCAACACTCTTACCTGCTTTCCCGGGCTGGTGCGTCTGGAGGACGCAAAGGAGGAGGAAGGACAAAGAGAAGGGACACAAAACCAAGTCGATATAGAAAGCAAATGAAATCAGTACTATAGGTGGAAAGAAAATTACATGCTTTAATCATTACAACATCCGGAAGTCCTCCCTCTCCTCGTTTAAAAACAAAATCCCGAAAGCCTTGTTGTAAAAGTCCTGATCCAGTCTAACGGCTGCCGCACAGTCTGGACCGAAGGTGCACTCAAGTAACTTAGGTTGAAGGTCCTTTGTCACCATCACATCCACCCCATAAAACGAGCACATGTGCCGTGCTTCCTCTCTCCCTGCCTGCTCCAAAATTAAAGGCGCGGCAGCCTCGAACAGTGCCTTGACGATAGCATCCACCTTGACGTCAACGACAGACCAGGGTACTCCCCCATTATCCCTTTGGAAAGCCTCGAGAAAGTCGGCCTCGCTCACGGGGTTTTGTGTATACCCTGCATAGTCCATGACTGTAAAATGCGCCTGTTTGTGGAGAGTGTGACAGACAAGGGAAGGAGGAAGGGAAGAAAGGAGAGTGGTGGATGATGTGAAAGGACGAGCGGGTTGTGACACAATATGGACCGCAATCTGAGGCGGAAATGCCTCTTACATATCCTCTAAGACGATGTTTTCTCTCTTTCCCCATGCTTCATCCTCGTCTGCCGTCAGCACAACTCCTCCTTGAACCCCCCCTTTCCAAAGAATGATTACTACCTCGAAATCATTAATATCTTCCGCCTTAAGCGAATACTCGTGGTTTGACACCCTTAAACCCCAATGCGCCCACCGAAACACTTCCAAGGGTTCCCACGACCTGACCATGACACGATATCTCACATCAAACTTTTTTCCATTCACCGTGGCGATGTCATGTATATATTCTGAAGCGACCTTAGGGCAGGTACGGGAAAGCTGCAGCGCTTGCGGGAGGGAATCAGCGACGGCTGAGTCGAGAGATCGACCGAGGTTCCACGGCTTTAGGATGAACAGCGGAGGCAAGGGAGGGGGAGCAGGGGACGGAGGGGAGGAGGGATTATGCCGCTGCTGTTGTTGGCGTTGCATGTACTCGTGAATGAATGCAGCGGATTCTGTTTCCATGTTATACGTGAGGGGAATCCAATCCTTGTGCTCCCGACAACGCGAAGCTGTTACTGGCAGAAGATGCTTGAAAACTAGACATTCATCTCCCAAGGTCTGGCTTAACACCACCTCCGGTCCCAACCCTTTTTCTTGGCGATAGCTTGCAGCCATGGGAGAATGGTACACCCACACGACGTCTGCTTCCGCGGGGGAGTTAACATGAGCGAATTCGGGTCGAGTGAGGCTGCGGATGACTTGATTGTTGTCGCTGAAGAGTTTGATCACAGAATGGGCATACTTCAAGGTACGGCTGAAGTGTGTGTCCAAAGGCGAAGGGGAGGAGGCCGAGGAGGGGGAGTGGAAGGAAGGACTCGCAGCTTGTTGAGTGATCGTGTCGAGTATATCCTGCCTCCGGGCGTGAGCCAGCTGAAACTTAGCGAGGACAGAGGGTGGCATCCGGAACCATAATGCCAACCGACACTCCCGCTTAAGCAGCAACGTGTCTTCCCCCTCCTCTGCTGTTTTCTTGTGACATCCAAAAGCATAATCCCGCGTACATGCTTCCCCTTTCTCAATCCGTGACACAGGCCAGGCCAGGGAATAGGCCATGGCACCGTGGAGGCCGCCGGTTGGAGGCAAATATATGAATGGCGACACACGGATGTTGCATCTTGTGGGCGAGGCGTGTCGAAAGGCAGATCCAAATTCATCGTTTATAAACCACACGGTCTTGAACTTAAAGGGGTCGCGAGGGTCGACCAGGCGGTAGGAGGAGGCATATCTCCAGATTTGCTCGCACACCTGTTCATATACCGTTGTTTTTTCTCCCGGGTCAGGTCGGCACATCCGCAACTCAGTCTCATCGTAGGTTGTTCCGTCCTCTGTGAGAGCTATGCTTGCGCCTTGTATAGACATGGAAGTCGGCGCCATTTCCCAGCCCTCTTCTGTCATCGCATCTTTTGCTGCTACTTTCTTTTCCTCTCCTTTCTTTTCCTCCTCTTCTTCTTTCTCATCCAACCCCATCATGGCTGCCAGCCGCGCCAGCAACTCAGGGCGATCTTTCAAGTCCTGTCGATATGTCTCTACGCAAAAGGAGTAAAGATGATCAATGAGCCAGACGTCGGCCTCTGCGTCGATGCCCTCGTCGGCACAACACACTACTGACCGCTCCTTCGCCTCGTCCTCGGTCACCTCAAAAGTATTCCCCGCATCAAAGGATTCGGAAACGAGCTTGGCCTCGAGAGAACTATAGAGTGTGAGTGGAAATCCCAGCGACTCCAGCTGTGGATGGTGGAGGTCCAGAAAGGTTGGTACCGTGGAAGCCATACTTGCTATTTGTGGTGATGTGGGAGAGTGGGTGGAGGATAGTTGTGTGGGCATGGGAGCGTGCAAAAAAAAGGAACGGCCGCGAAACGGCGAAGGGATTAAATACATCTACTGTGGCTGAAGGCGTGTGCCGGGCCTGTGCATGTGCGTACAGTACGACGGGTTCGATGAGAAATGTCCATGAAGGCGAGCGAGGCAGGAGGTTAGTACTTCGACATATTAAGAGGCTCAACCAAGGTCAAGGTCTATCTATATCTTAAAAAAGAATCAATCAATAATCGATCGATCAGTCAATTAATTCATCGCTCTATTGTACGTGCTGCCTTGGATGTTCCCACGCTCCTTTTTCATCTGCCCATGATCACGCAAACTCATTCGATGTATTTTCTACATAATCATATGCCATCTCCCAGTCTCCGCTTGCCGAAGGGAGGGTCCGGCAGCCTTAGCCACGCAGCACAGCCCCCAGAATCAAACGTTTGCTGACAATTCTTAGTCTTCTTTTGTCTCTGGCCGCACATCGCTTCCGTCTCCACCACCACGGCAGATGCCCACATTCATCGGATCCGCAGCCCCGCGTTTGTGGCAGACCGCAGAGACCGCGATGGATTTTCGGGAAGCTATCGCGATGTATTACGACCTTAGCATCTCGGGTATGGCTGCGGAGGGCAAGAAGGACCTGCCTGCGCTCGACACCTTCTGGCGGACAACCCTCCCAGGGCTGCTTAGGGAGCGACAAAATGAGGACAAGGAAAAGGCTTGTTGGCTTACTAAAGCCGAGTTAGTGCAAGTTATGAAATGGAAGCTGACACGGGGTAAGATGCGGCCCTTGATGAACTTGGTGCAGGGAAACGACCCCGCGACTGTCAAACGTATCAGCAAAGTAGCCCTTACAGCTGCCCAGGCCGGCGACATCGCAGGTGCCATCACGCTCATGTCTGGCCCAGAGCTTAAGGGAATTGGTCCCGCTACGGCCTCTGCAGTGCTGGCGGCTTATCGCCCTGAATTGTTTCCTTTCATGGCAGACGAGCCTACCTTGATCGTGCTGGGAGAGAGTGGTGGAGGCAAACTTAAGTACAACCTGGCTGAATATCTGAAATTCCAGAAGGCGGTGGTAAAAAAATGTAATGAACTAGACAATGCTGTCAAAGGGAAGAAGAATGAAATTTCGCCTGGAGAACCATTGACAGCGGACGAGATTGGGCGGGCGTTGTGGTGTGTCAGTAAGGCAGCTGCCTTAGGTAAGTCTTTTGTGGAACGAAGTGTGCACACCCCTCTACACCTCCACCCCCACCCCCATCCACTCACCCACCCACACCTACACACCTACATCCATCCCACCTACACTGACACTGACACTCACACTCACACTCACACACACCCACCCGCACCCACACACCCACACACCCACACCCACACCCAAATATACATATATATATATATATGTAAATTGCCAAAGGATTGCTAGCAGACTACAATACGAAAGGTGGGAAGGTCATCAAGAAGCGAAGCGTCGCGAAAGTGGAAGACGCGGAAGAGCAGAAGAAGAAGAAGAAAGTCGGGGTAGAACAATTAGTTCTAGCCAATGGGCCGTCTAAATGAGATTAAAAGTGTACATTTAAATTATTTGAATTCGCCCTCTTCTAATTCTGCAACCTATCCGTCACTGTTACGTCGAGTTTCCTGCATTTTTCTTTTCCTCCCATTGGGCGGGGGTGAGACACTTGAGGGTGATGGCGTGGATGTGCTCCAGCTCGACTGCCAGGGCTTTATTAACAGTGCGATGTCGCTGGAGCAACGGTTTGCCTTCAAACATGGAAGAGACAGTCAGGACCTCGAATTTGGCGCCGCCTAAAGGTGAATGGGGAAAGGGGAGAATTAAAATAACAATGGGGGACTGCCTGAACTTACTGCCAACATGTCCTCTGATAATATCATGTCTTGTTCATGGGAGATCGGGATTTTGAGCAAACAGCTGATGAAAGAGTGTGAAAGGCCCCTTTATAGGCCGCAACTCAGATTTTCACCACGGAAGACGCTCGGTCAACACGTCCAGCGCTCCCTTAATAGGCCGAAACTCAGAGTTTCACCACTGAAGGCGATGGGTCAACACGTCCAGCGCTCACCCACTCTTGCACCTTCATCCCCGGACAGACTACTTACAGCCATCTGAGAGGTCTGTTGCCTCCACGTGCACCGCCTGTAAGGCTTCGGTAAGCTTGCTTTGGATCTGGGAAGGCGTGACAATGGACATGGATTCTACTCTTCCCTCCTGTATGTGTTGTGGAAGGATGAGTGCAAATCAGGAGTTAGGTGATATGTACGCAAACGTGAGGCGGGGTATTGGCTAAACGAAAGCAGGTCACGACCAAATCTACAGCACACCGAACTAAAGAATCCTCCCAGGCGTCAAGCTGCATGTCCAGCAATCTAGATTGATCCGCTTATCCCCAAAACGGAGATTGCGTCTTCTTTCCCATGCCATCTCGGATATATCGAAGTTCCGTCTCGGCCTCTTTTCTCCGTCTTCCACGTGTCTTGAGCAAGGCGGAGTGGCTTCTCCACGCTGCCTTTTCTGGTCACACAGACCTTTTGATAGCACTCCTTCCCCCAACATGTATTCCTTACATATCTATATCTACTGACTACAAATATTGATGTCTCTAGCTCAATTCTTATCGAACGAGGGGCATTAGCCACCCACCCCACCCACGCACAAAGAAAGTTCTCCCTAAATGCACCGCGCAGTCCTCGCGTTGGGAAAAGAGTGTTCAAGTGAAGGGTGAAGCCTTTCGAACGCATGCACTTGATCTCATATCACATATATTGATGCTTAGAGGCCTAGAGTGTTGTTGCTTTGTCCAGAATTCAGGTTATAATGTCTACCAAAGCCGAATAAGGACACGCGAACGAGGATGCTTGAGATCGGGCCTCAGAGAAAAGGGGGTACGCACGCATTATTGTGGATGGTGTAGGTGTGTGTTTGAGGGAGTGTTTTTGGGTTGTGGTGTCTTTATCCCATTATTGACACACTTTGTGCGTTAAAATAAATGTTTTGTTTGCCACATTGACTGTTTGTACGGTGTGGATTTTCTGCTGAGGCTTCAGGGCACTTGTAGCTGCCTCTCTCCACCAGCAAGGCGACACGGGTCATAGCATCGGCAGCAAGACGCCGCAGCCCAAGCAAGCACCCAGGGGCATCAAACCAAGCTGAGCCCATCAATCTTATGCTCAACAGTATGAGCTTAGGGATCCTTCTTAATGCACATGTTCCTCTAGCCTCTTTTGACCTAAGCCTCTACTCCTTTTCCCTTCCCTCCTCCCCCCCTGGTAGACGGACGATTTCTGCGTGCCTCATCTGAGGCTGCAGCAGCATTACTATGCTTCACTAGCGGTGGTGCGGGATATAGTACATTACAAGACACCAAGATCAAGGTTTGCTTGTCATCACAAGACGAGATCGAGACGAGCAACGATGGAGCCTCAAAGCCCCCCCCAGGAGTCGTTCAAGCTTGCACCTGCAAGTAGCACTGCCTGCGACGGAAAGAAGCCAAGTGAAATTGCCAGCCTCGTCTCTTTAGCACCAGCCTCATCATCACAAGTCCGTCCAGCACCTGTGCTTCTGGCGCCCCGGACCACCCCTCGTCACATCCAGAGGACATCGACAGGGAGCTTGGGGCGGCCAGCCTCGGCGCCTGCGCAGGCCACTTCCCTTTACCCTGTCTCGTATTTGTCCGTCTTGCCCACTCACCTCTTGCAATCTCAGAGCCTGTCCTTGGGCAAGCCGACGACGATGGCGGGAAGTAGCAGCAACAAAACTACGACCAGTGCCACGTTCGTGAACCCCTCGGTAGCTATACCGGGTGGAGCTATGTCATCTTTTTCGCAACAACTCGAACCCACACCACCGCTGCCACACAATCAAGCGATCTCACCTTACATGCTAGTGGTACCCCGCGTCAGCAGCAGCAGCAAGAACAACAATCGCAGTCACAAAGTGAGCGGCACTGACAGCAAGAGCAGTGGACGCAGCAATAGCAGCTGCGGCAGCCGCAGCAAGCATAGCAATATCCCCCATGAGATCAGCAGCAGCACCAACAACGGCAGCAGCAACGGGGAACTGACGCATCAGAATATCAACGACTTCATGCGTCTCCAGACTCAAATGATGGGCAGCTGGACGGCCGCATCTTCTACCTCCTCGGACCCCCTTCCCTCCTCCTCATCCCGTGGCCCCCCTCTCGCCTTCCGACCCCAGCCTCACCAACAGCGTGTCACCGGGACACCGGCAGTCCTCCTGCAGCACCCATCATATCAGCAAGGGCAGCCTCCTCTATACTCAGGCAACGGGTTTCACCACTCCTCCCGTGCGGTCGGGGAGACCAGGGCCTTGGCAACTCCGACTATGAGCAGCAACGATTGGAGCAGCAACAGCAGTGTGCGAGGCGGCAGTCCTAAGAATTACCACCACCCGACCACTGGAAACGTGCCTGTATTTTTGCAACCGCAGCAACAGCCGCACGCCCTACCCCACCACGCAGCGACCGAACCTCACCCAGCACACCCTCACCACAACCACCAGTCCCAACCGCAACGAAACCACCACCACCACCACCACCACCACCAACAGCAGCAGCCACTATCCACGATTGCGTCTCATCTCACCAACAGCAAAGATATAGAAGAAGAGAGGAAACGGCTCAAACGTGCGCTGAACCGTCAATCCGCCCAACGCTGCCGCAAGCGAAAGCGGGCCATGCTAGACGATCTTAAAGAAGCCAATGACCTATTTACCACCCATGCTGCTATCTTGGAAGGCCTCTGCAGTACCAACGTGGAGTTCAATTACCGTACGAGCCTCGTGACTTTCGCACATGGCACGAGCAAGGTTTTGGGGTGGGAGCCTCGGCTGCTGCATGATCGAAGCGTGTACGAGCTGCTGCAGCCAAACAGCAAAAGCAGGGTGCAGCGTTTACTAGCGCAGCTCATGGATGACTGGGAGACGACTACCAATGAAGCAGGCTCGAGTAATCAGGACAGTAGTGCTGGAGGGAGCGGGGGAGGGAGTGGGGGGGAGTCCAACGATGGGGTCGGTAGTGGAGGGAAGGGAGGGGGGCCGCTGTATTTGATGACGGCGGCATTGGTGCCTGGGCGGGGGGAAACAATTAATACGAATGGAGGAGGAGGATTAGGAGGAAAGGGGGTCCCAGGGAAGAAGGGTGTAAATGTTTCAAGGGGGTGTATGGCATCCTCGTCTTCCTCCTCTTCCTTCTCCTCAGGCCCTTCCAGGCCTGTGTCCTCTTCGAGCAGCGACGGCAACAGCGATAGCAACGGCAGCGAAAGGGGGGATAGCAAGCCGATCTCAGAAGACGATGGATCGTGTGGCTCTGCATCTGGGTCAGGCGGCTCTTCACCTGTCAATAACGTGACCCCTCCCCGCGCCCCGCCGCCCAGCAACGATGGTATAGACGGCAATGAGGAGGAGGAGGAGTGTGGGAGGGAGGGAGGAAGGGAGGGGGGGCGGGCGGGGATGGGAAAGCTGCATGCGACTGTGACTGTGTCGGGCTTGGCGGGTCTGCGGTTGGGGGGTAACCAGGAAGACATTTTGGCGGCGTCTGCAATGGCAGAGCTTGCGGCCGGGTATCGACGGGATGCGGATGAAGACGAGGAGGACGACGACGAGGAGGACGAGACGTCGTCGATGGACTCGCGCAAGGGAAATGTGGACGAGGAGGACCCCCCTCCTCTAAAGGGTGGGGGAAGTAGCAGAACCAAGGCAGCTGTTGCTGCCGCGGCCGCGATGGCAGAAATGGCTCTGAGGCCCAAGCGCAGCAGCAGCAGCAGCAGCAGCAGCAATGGCAGTGGCAAGAGTGACGCGTCGAGTGGCAACAAGCCCTCGCCCAATTCAATCGCCGTTGCCTCCTCCTCCACTGCCCTCTCCTCCTATTCCTCTTCCCACCGGCTCCCCCGCAATGAAACCACACCCACCCACCCCTCCTCCACCAGCAACCCGAAAAAGCAGCGCCTCTCCAGCATCTCCGGCATCGGCCTTGGGGGCAAATCAACGGTTTTCATCCCCACCGCGGGCGGTCGCACCCTCACCCGTGACGTGTGGCAGCTTGCCCAAGTCCCTTGCGCTTTGGGAGGGAGACAGGAGGGGGGGGAGGACAAGTCGGATCCCTCGACCTCATCCTTGTCGGGAGGGCAGGAAGGGCCGACTGGAAGTCAGACGTTCACTTCCCGGGAGCCTGGCTCCAGCACGAATAGTAACATTGCACAGTTTTTGCCGATGGGCCACCCCGCGTCGAACGAATTCACCTACCAGATTTCGAATGTGGAGTTTGTAACACGGGCGGGCGGGGTGGTTTTGGGAGATATCAACGGGGTGGTGACGTTGGATGGCCAGGGAGCGGCGGAGACGAGTCTGAATGTGCATGGCTCCGAGCCAGAGTGCGTTTGGGCGATTCGATTCCACTCGATGGGGGCGGAGGAGAGGGAGGAACGGAAGGCGGGAGGGAAGAGCAATCAAAAGAAACTGGCGGGGTTGGGGTTGGAAGGGATTGACAGAAAGAAGGAGGGAGCGGCGATGGCGATGACGATGTTGACGCATACCTCACCCTCAGCCTCCTCCTCTGCCTCCTCCTCGTCCTCTTCATCCTCCTCTTCTGCTTCCTCCTCCTTGGGCTTTATTCCGTCCTCTCACATTGCTAAGAAGGCCAAGAACCGCGGCAAGTCTACCAGCGACGATAACATGAGCAGCAGCAGTCACGACCGCACGGGCAGCAGTGGCAGCAGTGGGAGCGGAGACGGAAGTGTTTCATCCTCTGACGAGCCAGGTACATCTGAAATACCCCACGGGTCGGCCAAGATGATGGTAACCACCTTTAGGAGGAGGAGCAGCAGTAGCAGCAGCAGCAGTAGTAGAGAAGGGGGAGAGGGAGACGACTGGGCAAAGTCCTCGGAGGCGTCGATTGAGGTGGAAGTCGAGTGATCAGTGACCAAGTGTCTTGCAATGTCGATTTGATACTTGACAGTTAAATTTGCTTGCTTTATAGACATATATAGACATATAGACAAATGCAAGTAAGAGGGAGACGGGAGGGATAAAAGGCGAAGACAAAGTATTCTCTTGGAAATAAAAGAGAAGGTGCCTTTGTAAAATAGAATAGACGAGGATGCGAAAGAGGGAAGGAGGAACGGAGAGAATGAGCAACATCATAATCTATTTGATTTTTTTTAGATAATTTATTTAAATGTGTACATAAGGAAACAAGAAAGACGAGAGAACGTTTTCATGGGTGCGTCGCGAGAGAGTGAATGCGACGCTAAACTGCGAATCAGACGAAGGATGGAAGAGGAGCAATTATAACCAGGACTACAAAAAGAGAAATATTAGGGGGAAGGGGAGATTGAGGAAAGGGCCATTTATCATTTATAGAGCGATACAAATATATAGATAGAAGACTTAGACAAGTCGCGGAAAAATGACATGAGGAAATCCCGACCGAACTTCCTCCAACCGGCGCACAGCAATCCAACACGAAGAAAATTAGATTTTAAGAATTGGATGCGTACCCACGCACATCCCACCACACACTATCGACGGAATTATCATTGGTTTTGTGTTCTCTCGTTTGTATCTTCAGTAAGGCTCCTCCTGTGCCATTCGTTCTCTCGCCCCTGCCAGAGTTACTGCGGTCCTTAATCCGACCCTATCAAACAATCGATATCTACTTGTACTTTCCTCCCTCCGTTGCACCCTCCCGCCCGCCCCCCTTCCTTCCCTTTTATCCTTTGATGTACATCCGCTTCACAAGGACGTATTCTTTTGGGTCCAAAAACTCATTCCCCAACCGCCCATGCCACCCCTCTAACACCTCCCTCCCTCGCACTACCTTCGCAAAGCATGGATCGGGCTCAGGCCCCTGCCCTCCTGGGCCGTGACTTATTGTATTTTCCACCAGGTTCACATAAAAATCTTCCCCTCCTGGGCGTCCCGCCACACCGAGCGTAAACGGTAAATGGTTGAAGTCAGGGGAGAATTCTTGGAAGACAATACTCTGAAACCCACCTATCTTCCCATCCGCAACCCCTGCCCCCGGGACTCGTGCCAGGAGGCGGTCATTTCCTGTGACGGCTGTACGCGCGTGGCAATTGAATTGGAGGACATGCCTAGCATTGCGAATCAGGTGGCACCCATCCCAATAGCCAGTTTCGACCATCGTCAGAAACCAGTGAATTACGTGCGGCATTACGTCAAAAGGTGCCATCTCCAGCTCCACTTCCTCCACCGCCCTCTCGTCATCCCCTTTGACCGCTCTCATCTCAAGAACCACCCGCGTAGGTCCCTTTCCCCAACGTAAGTGATTAAAAAAGAGGTTCTGCTTTCGCAGGGCCTGCACAAGCTGGTTTTTCTCCAGATGCTCCACAACGCTGTCCATGGCTTGAAGTCGTCGTTCAGCCTTGACGAGCGCGTCCTCCTTCGTTTTAAGTGCCATTTGTGCCTCAGTAAGCTTGGCTTTTTGCCGCGCCATCTGCTCGCTGTGGCGGTCTTGGAGAGTGGTAAGCGTGCTGGACAGAGCTTGCTGCGAGGCCTCGTCCTGGGCCAACATGGATCGATAGTAAATTATCAAACCGACGTAACAAATGCCCAGGACCAGAAAGAGCACTTGGAGGATACGATCCCTGAGGAAGGTAATGGAGCCACGACTTGGTTTCGTATACTTGGCGTTGCGGTACGGGCTACCACTGAAGGCGGGTGCCACGGCATGGAGACCCTCCCCCTTCATTATGGCCGTCTGTCCTGGAGAGAAAAGGCGAGAGGGGATGAAATTATGTTAATTGGGATTGAGTGAAGTGCTGAGAACTCTTTAGTGGCCTTCCAGTAAGTCTCTTGAATCGATGAAGGATGAGGATGGTGCATATGAAAGTGGACGTCGGGGGGGGGGGCTGGCGTCGTACTGCCTTGAGAGATGAGGGAAAGGGAGGCGTGGACGCAGAGTGAAATGTGTGGTGGGGCTTGGCACCGATGATAGAGGTAAGAGGTTCCTGTTTTATGTGTGGGGGCGTTGAAGGTGTACTATGTTTGTGGAAGCAATGCTACAAAAATAGTGAATCACCTCGAATTTTTCGAGAGAAGCAAGAGGGCTTAATCGAGGCCCATGGTTTGAAACGGCATTCTGCGCTTCCACATGATACAGTGCTGTGTGCACTCCATTCTTTGAAAACTCTGTCGCCAGTCCATGAACCTGACCACCAGGACAGTAATTGACTGGTGAAAGAAATGATGGGAACACAATTCACTAAATACCAGAGAACGGTGGTATCAAGAGAGAACAACCTCCTCCCCAGATACTTCTCTGGATCATCAAATTATGTATGAACTATCAAAAAAATATTCTTTTGTGCATTATCTCTCGTCCCACATGCCTTCGAATTTTTTGCTCTAGCACCTTTCTACATGATTTCAGCTCCCGCGAGGGCTTGTTAGTCTACACTTGCTAGTTTTCCGTCTCCTTCCTCCCCCCTCAATCTCCTTCATACACACTTTCATTCTTATTCCACAAGACACACACGTACACACAAACACATATACACACACATGTACACACACACGTATACACACACACACGTATACACACACATTAACAAACAAATCTCAAGCGTCTCATTCACCTCACCCACTCACTCCCTTCATTCCCCGCTGCTCCCAAGAGTCGAGTGCCCGGCAACAATTGCCTCTCCGCCTCTTCCCGATGCTGCTGCAACCTCCGCCTCTGCTCCTGCCACTGCGGGTGAGCATAGTGGTCCGTATGCGCGCTCATCTCTCTCTCTACGGATACGATAAAGCGCATAATGGCCTCGGCATCATGACTCCTTCTAGCCTTATCTAGATGAGCCAGCATATCCTTTCCGGTCACCAAATGCCCCTCCGACCTCACCTCCCGATAAACACACCTGTCCTCCGCCCCTTCCTCTCCGGCCTCCCGCCCTCCCTCCCTCACTTCAATCTTGCCCTCCATCTCCTTGGCGAAAATAATAGCCGGCGCCCAGTCCATGTCCTCCTCTTCGTAGTCAAAGGCGTGTCGACACTCTCTCTGATAGTCCAACGTGTCCATCAAGGTGCTCGACCCCTTCCCAACATCAAATTTCCGGGCCCAGAACGTAGGCAAGCCGCTGCCGCTACTGCTGCTACTGCCGCTTCCGCCGCGCATTTTCTCAAGCAGCAGGGGGAGGTGGATGGGGGTGAGGTACTCCGGGTGCCAACTTCCGCCCGGTCGGATCCAGTGGGAGAAATGAAGGGTACCATTGCAGGTGGCGCGAGAGGCGTGGGCAGAGAAGGGGGGGAGGTGGAGAAGGGTGGGAAAGAAGATTTCGTCGGGGGCTTCGGAGGTGGCGAGGTAGAGCAGGAGACGGCGGGCTTCGGGAGAGTAGACTGCCGTGGAGACGAAGGCGCGGGAGAGGGCAGTTTGTTGGAGAGATTTGTAGAACGTGTATTCCTGAGGGAAAAGGAGAGGGAGGGAGAGAGGGAAGAAGGGAAGGAGGGAAAGAGGGAAGAGGTGGACTCGTCTTTCCCCTCACCACTTGTTGGAATTTCGTTCGGGGTCTGTAAATTTGAAGCACCGATGTCTCCTTCCTCTATTTCTTCCTTCTTACCTTGGGTGTGGGGCGTGACACCCCATCTACCTCCCGGCTCTTGCCATTGAACAAGTCGACAAACACCCTCGAGACCCTCCCTTGGTGATGCTCCCACTGTCCGAAAAAGTCATGCCCACGCAAGTCCCAGCAATAAATGAAGTTCGTTGCAGGAGGAGTGGAATGCGCAAGAAAGTTCCTGATGACCTCGGGCCTTTCCAACGGGTAGTCCTCCTGTTGTAACGTTACAAGTCAGCCAGATGGGGGAAATGTGCATGAATCAATTGAAAAGTAACACGTACATCTTATCAATCTACAGACACAGACATATACATAGACATATACCTATACACATATGTATATTACATACCTGCCCAATATTCACAAAATATTCCCACTCCTGGTCCCTCTCTAACGCCGCCTGCATCAAGGCCAACGTCCGCTCCACAACCGTCACCCCGCCCCAGCTAACGCTCACGCTCGGAATCATGCTGGCCTGCTCAAACCCCTGCACGTACTCCGTGATGAGATCAATCAAAGCCGGGTCGCTTTTGATGTCCACGTGCACGACGAAAGTGAAGCTCGGAAAGTAGATGGCGTCGAACAACCGGGTGAATTGGCCCAGGACGTCGGCAACCGTCTTGTTTTGCTGTTGGTAGACCATCACGCCGTAGGCGACCTTGCCGGGACTGGGGCGGTCGATCAGGCCCACATCTTCGTAGGAGGGTAAAGGGGTTGCGTCTGTGTTTGGGTGAGAGGAGGGAAAGAAGGGAGTGTGGGAAGAGGGATGTCCAGTGCAGGGTCATAGCTGCTTGGGGGGGCGATGAGGTAGTAAGGGACAGGAAAGAATGGGCAATATTCTGGGTGCATCGTGGTGTCTTTACGTCCAATGCACGGTTGTATGGCCATTGTGGAGGTGTGGGAAAGGAGTTCGGTATGTCCAGTACTGTGCGCTCCCCGGCACGATTTCTTCGCGCATCCACACCCATCGCTTGCGACAAATCAAGAATAGTCGCCTTACCTGCTCGGCACGCCCCCACACTGCTGCTGCTTGCTAAAAGCTGCCCGTCCCCCGCAAGAGAAAGGAGGAGGACAAGCGCCATGCGGACGAGTGATGCACACATGGGGGAGGCGACGAAGTTGTTTAGGCTGGATTGGCTTGATTTCCTGCAAATGGCCGTGGCCATGGTCTGGCATACGCGGCTGTGTTTGTTAAAATCGTTTGAGATTCAGATCAGGGACGCCTGTGCGAGTCTGGAGCACTGTGTGATGGACACAGCACGAAACTTTGGCGCCCATGTCGGCCCTGGTCCTGGCGAAGCCCTACCGTCTCACTGCCCCGTCGCAGCAGCTGTGACCAGGCTTGTGTGCGTGATGTGCATTGTATCCGTAGGGATGACGAGAAAAAAGATGAGGAGGAGGACATCCTGCTTGAGACGATGAAGATTTTACAGCTGAGGCTTGATATTTGCTTGAAACCAAGCGTAGCAGCCCACCTCCCCGCCCCCACCTCCCCCCCCCTGTACATAGTACAATAAGCGAAGAACGCCCGAAGCATCCGCTTGATGATATGAACCAAATACTCACCCACACAAAAGCAGACGCCGCCCGTCTCATGGCAAGAATGGCGGTACATACCACGATTTTCGCAATGTACCAATAGCCAGTCCACAGCACCACCATGCCTCCTCCATCTCTTGATGAGACCCGGGCGCTTCTGGCCCCGCTACTCGCCGAGACGGGTGACGGCTTGGCGCCCGAGGTCATTGCCACAATGACAGCCGACGAACTGGTGAGTTTTCGATGTGTATATACTGGCGGTCACGACATATCATCGTGCCCCTCTGTGTTGTCTGCAATGCTTAGCCCGCGCCGGACCCCCACTCCACGCTCCACCTTGTCTCCGTCCAATCCTACATTACCCTGCCGCCGCATCCCGCATCTCTCTCTCTCACCCACACCAAAATATTTATAGGTGTGTGCACTCTGCAGAGGAATCTTTGATCCTGAAATCACCCCTCGCCTGCTCTCAATCGTGGACAGCCGGACAACCGTTGTCTTAGGCTCTGAAAGCGGACAGACCATTGGAAGGCTTCTCTTCTCATATTTAGGGGATGGAAAGGGATTTAGAAAAAGAGGCCGGCTTTTCCCACGGTTGTGCCTGGACTTCAAGAGCAAATTTCTCCGTCTCCTTGTTCGTGCCTTGCAAGATAATGTGTACAGTGTCGTGCGCTTCTGTCATGCCATATCCTCCTACTCCTCTGCCACTTCCTCCTCCTCCTCTTCTTCTTCGTTATCACACCGCACCGCTCATGGGAGGAGAAGAAACGCGAGATGGAAAGGGGATAGTCAGACAATATCAGCAACAGCCAAAAGCCGTCCTGGGGACGGGGATGGGGCCAGCATCCTCTCGAAGCTTCTAGATCTCTTTATGGTGGTGGAAGGACAAGCCCTAGAGGGTGAGGAGGAGGTCGCTTGCTTACTGATTCGTCTCATAGGCATAGTGGCCACTGCGGGGGTGGCAGCGAAAGACTTGAAAAGAGTGCTGCGTCTTCTTCGGACTGTTGAGGAGGAACAGGAGGAGGTAGAGGAGGGGGAAGAGAAGGAGGAGAAGGATCTACGCTGTCAGCAACGACAACAACAGCGCGTGTGGCTCACGCCGGCCATACTGAAAGCACTGCATGAGATGGTGGGGGGAGGGAGTGAGCAACAAGCCGGTCTGAGGAGCATCAAGGCCCATCCTGCCTCCTTTTTTTCGTTGGGGGGTGGCCCGCAGTCGGGGTTGATTATTCCTCGGATGCAGGGAGGATGGCCATTTCCCAATGCGTATCAATTCTTGGGCTGGTTTCGCGTGGAGCGCTTCCCGGTGATGAGGAAGGAGGAGAAGGAGGCGGAGACATATGTCGGGGTTCTTGAAGAGGGAGGAGGGGAAGGTGGTGGTTTGGCCGGTGGGGGAAAGGGGAGTACTGCTGCGCAAATGGACTCCCGCAGTAGCAGCAATAGCAGAAACAGCAACAGCAGCACCGCGGAGAGCCAACAGCTGCAAGAACAGGAGCAGCAGGATCAACAGCAACAAGCACATTTATTCACCTTTATGAGCGAGGGAGGGCATGGTATCGATGTCTACCTTGCTAACAACCGTCTCTGCCTCCATCTGGCCGACCGCTGCAGCAAACCCACCACCACCAGTGGCAGCAACAACAGCACAATCGAAGAGGGGTATGATGCAAAGGACACAACTACCATCGTATTAGACAACCTCAACCTCCAAACCCGGACCTGGTATTTCCTCGAGGTCACCCACGTTCGCGCCGCTCGCCTTTCTGCTGCCTTCCTAGGCAAGGAAGACTTACTCACCATCCGGGTCGACCATCGCCTTGTCCACCAATCCCACCTCCGCTACCCCAAAAACCTCTCCTCCTCCTCCTCCTCCTCCTCCTCCCCCTCCTCCCCCTTCCCTCTCGTGCGCTGCTCTGTGGGCGAGGGTTTGGATGGGCAGCTCTCTGCAGTGTACATCCTAACCGACCCCCTCCCTCCTTCTCTCACTGCCTCCATCGCTCACGCCGCTGCTGCCTCCTCCACATCCCTGGCCGTCAGGACGAAATATGAAGCAATCGATCTGGATCCACAAACACACCTACTACCCTCGTCTTTTTCCTCCTATTCCTCCCCCCCCTCTTCCGTCCTTTCTTCCACTGCTGCCTTTTCCTCTTCCTTCTCGTCCTTCAGGACCCAAACGAGTTCATCCTCCATTTCGTCCTCCGCCAGCACTACCATCACCACCACCACCACCTCCTCCTCCTCCTCCTCCTCCTCCTCCTCCTCCTCCTCCTCCCCCTCTTCCGGCGCTGCCTACTCCTCTTCCACCGCCCTTGCAGCAGCTGCCAAGGCATTCTCCAAAGGAAAAATCCTCCTCGTCTACCACCCAGATAGATGCCGCTCACGCATGTGTCTAGACCTCCACGGAGGCTTGCACGGGATGATGGCAGGAGGGACCGAAGGAAGGAGGCAGGAAGGGTGGGTGGGTGGGACGACAACGAGGGTGTGGAGATTGGATGGGGCGAGAGATGTGATGGCATCAATTGGAGGGGTGGCGGTGTTGTTTCCCTTGTTCTTTTTGGTGCTTGTGGCGCCCCCTTGGACCGTGGATAAAGAAAAGGTGGAAGGAAAAAAAGGAGGAGGAGGAGTGACGACCAACTGCAGGAGTAGCAGGATAACCTTTACCACGAACAGCAGCAGCAGCAGCAGCAGCAGCAGCAGCAATGACAACAGCCACCAGCCTAGTGACGGTAGAGGTGGAGGTCCCTTGACGCTGCTTCTTTTGATTCTGGAACGACTGCTGCGTGATCATGAGATAAACCAACGGGAGTTTGATCGCATGGGAGGAGTGGGTCTTCTTGAGCATACTATTCGACGCTGTCCTCCCTCCATCCTGCGTCTCGAAGCAGATCCCACTCCCTGCGCACGTGCGTTGTTTGCACTCTGCACTGGCATGAACAGCAGTGGTAGTGGCACCAGTTGTAGTGCTAGTGCTAGTGCGTCCACTAGCTCCCCTTCCATCTCCCCTCCCTCCCTCGAAACCTCCCTTCTCAAGCGCCTCCTCCACCCTGCCTGCTGGCACAAGGCTCCCTTGGCTCTACAAATGGAGATGCAGAGGCGGGTGAGCGAATGGGTGCGAGCGACCCCTTGCTGGCGGGCGAGGCAGGTGGTGTCTGTTGGTGCCTTGTTAGATGCGATCCGAGCACATTTTTTGCCTCTATTGACGGTAGAGCAAAGGGGGGAGGAAGAGGAGGAGGAAGGGAGGGGAGGAGGGGAGATGTCGCTGATGCAGATGTTCAGGCTGCATTCGTTTTCAAGGCGAATGATGGCTGTCAAGGAAGACGAGGAGGAGGAGGAGGAGAAGGAAGAAGAGGAAGAGGAAGAGGAGGAGGACGAGGAGGAAAACGAGGGAGGAGGGGGGAATGAGGCGGTAGTAGAACGGCAGCAACGAAAAGAGAGGAAAGGGGAGATAACACCACGAACAGAGGAATATGTACAAAGTGGAAATTTGGGACGTGACGGAGGCAGAGAATGGGAAGGACAGGATTCAGAAAGGGCGGGAAGGAACAAAGAGCTTGCCATGCTGCGTCGCATTATTTATCACACCGTGCTCGGCCTCTGTCGGGAGGGAGTAAGCGTTTCCGACCTTCGCCCCCTCTCTCAGTTCCTCGCCATCTTTCAAAAAGGCGGTAACGGTAGCAGCGGTTGCAACGGTAGCACCAGCAAAGATGCCGCGGGGGCAGCAGCAGCAGAAGCCGTAGTGGCCGAGGAGGTCCTTCAACTCTTCCTCTTCTGGCTGTCATCCCCCTCTTCCTGCTCCTCCTCCTCCTCCTCCACTTCCTCCTCCTGTCCCTCTCAAGGTTTACCACCGCCCCGGGGAGTATTGGAGAGCATCGAGGCCCTGTTTGGCCCTCCCCACGCTTTTGTCGCTTTCCTTATCCTCACCTGTGTGGACACAAATGTGGACCCTCTTCGAGCTACAGCCCTGCGCCTCATCAGCCTCTTCTTGACGAAAGTCAATTCTTCCCTCCCTCCCTCCCTCCCTCCCCCCTCCTCATCCTCGACAATATCATCTTCGATGGCCATGAATAGAAAGAACTCTGTTTTTATGGGGCAGGCACTTTCTCTTCCTATCTCGGTGGGAGTGAGGGAGGATGGGGAGGGAAGGAGTGAAGAGCAGAGAGGGAGGGACGCCTTGGTTAGAGCCATTAGAGGAGGTAGAGTTGGAGGGGGTGGTGAGAGCCTTCAGCAGCAAGTGGGTGAAGGGGTGGCACGGACGACGGAAACAGGAAGAGGAGGAGGAAGAGGGGGAGGGAGAGGAAGTGGAGGAGGAGGAAGAGGAGGAAGCAGCAGGAGACCAACTGTTGTGGGCACACCGCCGTCCACCTCCCTCCCTTCCTCTCCACTAATCCCTGTCGCTCTACAGCGGAGCAGCTCCACCAGCATCATCTCCAGCAGCAACAGCAGCAACAACTGTAACAACTGTAACAGCAGCAATGGCACTCAACAGCCGCAACAGCAACGACTTCCTCCTCCCCCCTTCCTGCTCGCCCAAGGGGGGCCTCTCGACAAACTCTTCATCGCCCTCGGCAGCGGCGCCACTCTCTCCTTCCTCTGGCATGTCATCAACCAGCACATTCATTCCCTCCACGAACACACGTACGCCGCCCTGCTGGAGTGCGTTCTCACCACTCCCCGCACTCACACCCACAACCCCCTTCCCCTCTTCTCCCGCCCCCTCCACACATCCTCCTCCTTCCATCCCTCCGTCCTTCAGCCCTCGAAAACAATCCTCGATGACTCAGACGACATCCAAAATGTCATTCTTCTCTCCCTCCTCCTTAAGCTCCTGCCCTCCTTCCCTCCCTCTCTCCAAGAGAGATTTCTTGGGGACCTCCTCCTCCTCCTGAAGCTCTCCGACTCTAATCGTACCACAATAATCTCGGTAGCGGGATGGCAAGTGCCTCTCTTCTCCATGGTGGCGCCTTTGATGGTAGGAGTGGATGAAGAGGAGGAGGGGGAGGAAGAAGAGGAGAAGGAGGAAGATGAGGGGGAGGGCAGGAAGGAGGAGGAGTTGCTTTCGCTGGCGTATGACCCTACGGGTGTAGCTTGTGATGAGGGGGCAACGAAAGTGGAGTGGAACTTGATGCAACCGAAAAGGATGGGAGGAAAGAAGACCTCTGTGTCTGGACCCCCCCTTCGTTCCTCCTCTTCCTCTTCTACTTCCTTCTGTCACAACCCCGAAAGCGGAGATGGCAAAGACGATGAAACGACGGAGGTGGAGGAGGATGAGGAGGTGGAGATGGAGAAGGAGGGGGAGAAAGAGGATGAAGACGCCAACCGACGCGCCCACCAGAAGAAGCAGCGTAGCGAAGATCACTTAGTAGACATGGGCTTGCGACTGTATGTACTCCTCCTCCATCATGCCCTCCATCGTCAGGGCGGCTGGCGAGAAGTAGCGCGGGCCCTATCCTTAGGGAAAGGAACTTATGCTTCCACCAGCACCACCACCACCAGCAGCACCAGCAATTACGTCCGTTCCTCCCTCCATTTCTCCTCCTCATCCTACCCGCGGCGGCAGGGACGCCTGATGTTGTCTTCTCTTTTGTCGCAGCTTCTGAGGGACATCCACACGAACTTAGAAATGAGGGAAGAAGGGGACAGGAGGGGAGGGAGGGAGGGAGGAAGGGATGAGTATCTATCCAATATCGGTCAGATCTGTTTTTTGGTGGTAGCGTTCTTGTCGGAGCGGGAGGAGGGAGGGAGGGAGCAAGAGGGGATGGGGGCAGGAAACGTGCTGACATTGTCGTTGCGGGGTGCGTCTGCATGTGTGGGGACGAATGAAAAATGGAGTGGGGGAGGGGCAGGAGGAGGACGACGAAGAGGGGGCTGGGCGGCATTTTGTGATGGGTCAGGGGCGACGCGTTTGGTTGGGTCTTATCCTTCCGTGGGCATGGGGGAGGGACGGGGATGGAGAGGGGTAGTAGGGGGACGGAAGGTTGAGGAGAGGAAAGGGGGGAGGGTGATGGTGATGGAGGTACTGCAGGTGTTGGAGGCGGTTTGGATGGTGTTGTCACTTCCTTCGTCCTCTTCTTCTTTTTCCACCTGTTCCTCCCTCTCCTCCCCTTCTTCTTCACGACAACAACAGCAGCAGCAATCTACGCCTTCCGAGCCGTCTCTCAACCACTCCTTCCCCCTCGCTTTCCTTACTCTAGAAGGTCCTTCCCTCATCATTGGCGGCGGCGGTTTCAATCACACAGGAAACGTCGCCCTCCTCCTCCTCCGTCTATCCCTCTTCCTACTCAACACCATCCACCCCCTCCACCCTGCTGCTCCCCCTAATGCAGCGCGTTTGCTCCGTCTGGCCCGTGCTCTCACCCTTCTTTTGAAAAGATGGAGCAAAGGCAGCAGCACTAGCAGCAGCAGCACTAGCAGCAGCAGTACCAGCACCGGCAGCTGTAGTAGTAGCAGCAGTAGTAGTAGTAGCAGCAGCAAGATTGGCAGTAGTGAGGGGAAGGGGAGGGATGGGAGGAGGGCGCATAGCAGGGGCATTGGGAGAGTGGAAGAGATTCCTCCTTCACCGACGACTGTAAGGCAGGTGCAAGAGTGGGTGGTGGTGTTTGTCGTGCATCTTCAAAATGCCCTGCGGCGATTTCGAGATCTGCTGCGCGCTAGTACTGCTGCTGCTGCTGCTGCTGCTGCATCAGTTCGCTCTTCCTCGACTTTGCCTTCCACGTGTCTTTTTTGTGGACAGCATATTGATTGCAATTGCAGTGATGGCGAGGGAGGGGGAGGAAAGGAGAGCAGTGGTGTATTGGGCGTGGTCTTGGAGGAAGCGAATATGTTAATCAAGACACTAAGGGAGCTGCAGGGTCCGTTACTGGCAGCCGTTTCTGTGGACCCCAAAGCTTGCTTGGGCTTGAACCACCTGGTGGATTCCTGGGAGAGGATGCAGCAGCAGCAGCAGCAGCAGCAGCAGCAGCAGCAGCAGCAGCAGCAGCAGCAGCAGCAGCGCCAGCAAACGCAACGACAGCAGCACGCTAGAGTCATATGCCAGACTTGCCAATCACACCCTCTCCTCCTCCTTCCATCTTCCTCCTCTCCCTCCCCCTCCTCCTCTTCTTGGCTCTTCGACTCCTCCCTCCTCGCCCGCCATTCGCGCGCTCTGTCAGCCATCCAAGCTTTGTGTGCCATCGAGGCTAGCTCACGTCGGCATTACGCGTACTACCTGTCGTTTGCCCTCGAGCAACAGTTGACTGAAGGAAGGTTTTGGGTCTCTGATACCGGGGATCTCCAGGCGTCCGTGCTGGAGGCGGGGAGGAGGGTGAGAAGGGGGATGAAGGAAGAGGAAGAAGGGAGAGAGAGTCGTAGGAGAGAGAGGGAGGGGGGAAGGGAGAGGGGGGCGATAGCTCGGTGGGCGGGGGTGATGAAGATGCTGAGTGCGGCCTGGTCTTGCTGGGCAGTTGGGGAGAAAGAAGGGGGCGAGGGAGGTGGGGGGAGATGGAGGATTTCGAGTTATAGTGATGGGTATCGAAGGAGGATGCTGTTGACGAGGACTGAGAGGTTTGGAGGGCACGAGAAGGCGGCTTACCACAGACAGGAGGACGAGGAGGAGGACGAGGAGGAGGAGGGAGGGGATGAGGTAGAGAGGGAGGGCGAGGTGGAGGCGGCGGAGTTGTTGTTACTGGCAGCAGCGAAGAAGAGCAAGACCTGGGGCAGGATGGGAGGGGATATAAACGGCGAAGAAGGAGAGGGGGACGGAATAAATGGAAAGGAGGAAGAAACGTTAAGTATCAGCATCAATCCTGCCGGCCCGCGACTGCCAATTGCCTCCACCTCCAGCCTTTCCTCCTCCTCTTCATCCACCTGCTCCCCCCCCCCCGGCACCATCAAGAAACGCACCGCCTTCCCCTCTCCCTCCCATTCCATCACCTTCACCATGACCCTTCCCCCCTCCCGTCCTCCCTTCCTCTACCCTCATACCTTCAGCTTCTCCCCTGCCGAGATATGGAGCACGACTCAGGTGGCCGCGATGGTCACGCCCTACGGCACTGTACCTGGAAAGATCATCCTCACCAGCATACATCTCTACTTCCACCCCGACCGCCGCCCCCTCTCCTCCGCCCTTCCCCGCGACGCCTCCTCCTCCTCTTTTTCTTCCTTTTCCTCCACCTCCTCCTCCTCCCCCTCGCTACCCCCTTCCCCCCCACCTTCCTCCGACGAATGGTGGAAGAAGGACAAAAAATGGCGCTTGGACCGAATCACCGAGGTGCACGGCCGCCGCTACCTCCTGAGGAATTGCGCCCTGGAGATCTACTTCTTCGACACCCACGAAGCCCTTCTTGCCTTTCCCACTCCCCGAGCCCGCTCCCTCTTCCATGCCAAACTTCACAAACACCCAATGCCCCTCCTCTCCCCCTCCCTTCCCCCCTCCCTCTCCCTCTCTCCCTCCCACATCCTGCAATCCTCCGGTCTAACCGACCTGTGGCGTCGTCGCCAAATTTCAAATTTTGAATATTTAATGCGTTTAAATGTCATCGCCGGTCGCTCCTACAACGACCTCAACCAATACCCCGTATTTCCGTGGGTGCTGGCTGATTACACTTCACCCTCCCTCGATCTCTCCCTTCCTTCCTCCTTTCGGGATCTGAGCAAGCCCGTCGGAGCATTGGAGGATGGGAGGTTGTCTATGTTTAGGGCGAGATATGAGGCGATGGGGGAGGACGAGGAGGAGGAAAGGAGGGAGGGCGGGAAAGGGATGCACGTGCCAAGATTCATGTATGGCTCGCATTATTCATCGGCCGGGTTGGTGCTGCATTTCTTGATGAGGCAAGAGCCGTTCTCCTCCTTGGCCGTTAGACTACAGAGTGGCACGTTTGACTGCCCAGATCGACTGTTTTTTTCGCTGGCTTCGTCATGGGAAGGCTGCCGTCGTTCTCCCACGGACGTGAAGGAGTTGGTGCCAGAACTGTATTCTGTCCCTGAGGTGCTGTTGAACAGTAACGGTTATCCGTTGGGGAGGAGGGAAGATGGGAAGGGCCCGGTAGTGGACGACGTCATATTGCCGCCGTGGGCGAGGGATGCGTATGATTTTATCCGGCAGCATCGGCTGGCCTTGGAGAGCGAGTACGTGAGCCAGCACTTGCACGAGTGGATCGATTTGGTCTTTGGGTGGAAGCAGAGGGGGAAACCGGCGGAGGAGGCCTCGAATGTCTTTTATTACCTGACATACGAAGGGGCAGTGGACGTGGATACGATCGATGACCCGGTCTTGAAGGAGGCGACGGAGGCGCAGATCAAGCATTATGGCCAGACTCCTTCCCAGCTCCTCACCAAGCCCCACCCTTCCCGTCTTCCCCTGGAGGACTGCGTCCAGCCGATCTGTGCCTCCCTCTCCTCCCTTGCCAACCTCCGTGCCTACACTCCCGCGCATCAACTCCTTGTCGACCCTTCCTCCTCCTCCTCCTCCTTCAGCCTCGATCATCCCCCCCCCTTCTCCTTCTCCTCCTCCTCGTCCACCACCTCCTCCTCCCTCCCTCCTTCCCCTGCGCTCTCCGTCCTCGGGCTACCCGACAAGATCCTCGTCCTCTTTGCAGACCTCCGGCTGGCGACATATAAATGGTCATCAATGCCCGATGCCCACGATTTCCCTTTCACTGTCCGTCCCACCCGCGTGCGGCAGTTGCCGTGTGCGTCGCTCTCGCTCTTCCACCACGCGTCCTTGTCCTCCTTTGCACCCTTGTCTTCGCTCTCGTCCTTGTCGGCGGGGAGGAGGAGGCGGCCACTGACTCCACCGAGGATGGGGGGGGAAGGAGACGGGGGGGAGGAAGGGAGGGAGGAAGGGGAGGAGGAAGAAGGGTTGGGCGGTGAGTTTGAGGTACTGAAGGAGGAAGGCGGGCTGGATCCACAGAGGTGCTCGAGGAAAGACGAAAACGATGTTATGGGAGATGGGGGAGAAGGGAGGGAGGAAGAGGAGGAGGGACGGCCGGCCGCAATGATGGGTTCCTGGAATTTTGCGTTGGGGGGTGAAAAAGGGGATAGGTTGGTGTGCTGTGGGTTCTGGGATAACAGTGTCAAGTGTTTCGGAGGGATGGAGGGAGGGGGTCCGGTAAAACTGCAGGCCAGCGGCCAGGGAGGACATAGGGGGGCAGTGAGGTGCGTGACGATGGGGGAGGATGGACGAACGCTGGTAACGGCCGGGGAGGACGGGACGTGCCGGGTGTGGGTGGTGGTGGAGCAGGTGGAGATAGCGGTAGCTCTGAGGACGGAATGTGCATATTTGTCTCATCCATCGGCCGTGATGGACAGTAGTAGTAACATTGACGGTAGAAGGGCCACAGTGACTACTGATACGGCTGCTGCAATCCCTGCAGCTGCTGAAGCGGCAGTTCCAGCGATCAGAGGAGGAGGTGGAGGGGTTGTGAAAATGACGCAGGGCAGGGTGCCCGAAGGAAAGACGTTGTTGTCTTCGTCTACGAGTATGGCCACCACCCCCAGCAGCAGTCGCAAGGGTAGCAATAGCAGCAGTAGCAGCGGCAGTAGGACAGCGTTACCGGTGGCAGCTCCGGGTGTCTTAAACTCGTCTCCTGGAGAAGGGGGAGGAGGAGGAGGAATATCGAACAGAAGCAAGCAGCAGCAGCAGCAGCAGCAGCAGCAGCAGCAGCAGCAGCAGCAGCAGCAGCAAGCGGTCAACAACAGTGTAAGGGGATCAGAGCAACCACAGCCCCAGCCGCAGCAGCCGCATCAGCAACAGCAGCAAGCCCCTTCCCCTCCTCAAACTACCCTCCTTCATTGTCTGGCCATCTTATGGGGCCACGACACCCCCATCCTCTCCCTCTCTCTCTCCACCACCCTTGACCTCTGTGCCTCCGGCGCGCAAGATGGCAGCGTGGTCATTCACCGCGTTCGCAAGGGGAAATATGTTCGCCGACTGATCTATCCCAGCAAATGTCCTGTCCACCTGCTCCACCTCGACCCCGAAACCGGCACGCTGCTCCTGCATTCTTGGGACGATCACGGCCTCGCTGCCTTCTCATTGAATGGGTTCCCATTGGCAAGGGTGACGCATGGAAAGGAGCGGCTGTTCGCCATGACGACAACGAAAGACGGTCAGTTTCTATTGACGGGGGGAATGAACGGGGCAATGTGTGTGTGGCACACGCACTCGCTCGAGCCGCTGCACGAAGTGTGGATAGGACATGGGCCAATCAGGTCTCTGGCATTTACTCCCGATTATCAGTATATATTGGTCGGCTCCGAGGATGGAAGGTTTTCAGTCGTGGCAGACCCCCTCAGTCGATTACAGATGTTGCACCGGGCCTTAAGCAGAGCGTTTGGGGGCGTGATTCCACTTTGGGAGGATGGCACGAGCTGATGAGTTGACGTGGCGGGAGGGAGGGGGAGAAGTGAATTGGTAAAAATACACCTGTGAATATTTATAAAAAGGCAAAGCTAAAATAAAAGGAAGGTTTTGTATAGTGAGAGAGATGCTGCTGTGAATGCGATCCACCATTCAGCAAGGGCAAGTAAGAATAAAATAAGCGAGCAAATTTACAGAGTTCTTTTTTTTTGGGGGGGGGGGGTCCCCGACCGTATTTGTTTTTAACCTTTCTTCCTTCATCTCAATTCTTCTCATTGGAAGGAATGCTATAGTTAAGAACATTGCTGGTATTGCTCCGGGGCGACGCTTGGTGGAAAGCATAACATTTTTTCGTTATGATGAATGGTGATGAAAAATAAGCAATGAGAGAGGTATGTATGCCGCACTTTCTCCCAGGGCTAAATGTCTTGTCTGCACATTCCAAAGAGCAGGGGCAAGGAAATGGTAAAATAGACAAGGAAGGGGAAAACAAAACAGGGAAAGATGGCCGTAAGAGCAACAAGGGGGAGCACAAGAGGTGCCGATGTGGCCAAGCGACGGATCAGCCACCATAGGCGGCGAGTTGTAAGGTGCGCTGGTTGCTATTGCTTCATCCGGGCCCTCGTTATACTCGAAGAAACGTATACCCTCACATATGAACACATATCCTCTCTTTCTAAGAAGCGTTGAATCTCATCAATTGTGCTATTACCTCTTCTCACTTGATTGCTGCTGCTGACTCTCCCTCACGACAGCTACGCTTTGAGCTCTTCGTGTTCTGACTGGCTGGTTGAGCGGTTGGTCATACTGCAATTATTATTATTATTATATAAAACACACATCTCCTCCTACTCGCCGTATAACCGCCAAACGTCTACCTCCCCACCCTCACCTCAAATCCTCCCTTCTCTTTTTCTTCCCTCTCCTACACATCTCATGGGGTAAAGCCACCACGGATAGGCATGGAGGCCATCATAGAGATGCAGCCTCCAGATAACTCGTCAGTTGAGGGGGAAGAACGACAGCAAGAGCAGCAGGAGGTGCAAAGAGGGAAAATCTTGAGCGTTGGACAAGAAGAGGAGGACATGGCCGAAGACGCAGACGGGCGAGAAATTGACGAGGATGACGAGAATAATGATGGTGATTGCGATGATGAGGAAGAGGAGGAGGTCCTAGTGTTGGTGGACTTGCCCGAATATGCAGGCGTGGCCTTGTTCGAAAAAGCGGAGAGCATCGAGATCAAGGTAAAGGGACGGAAGATAGAAAGGGGAGGTGGAGGAAAACAGGAAAACGGGAAAGATCGTTTGTAGACTATGTCGTTGGCAACTCCGTAACTGATCGTCTTTCTCGTTTACCTACATTTCTCCACGCCGATGCCTTCATTTATACCTCCCATCCTCTCTCTTCTTCTCACGACTCCCTTTCCTTCCTCTCCCTCTCTCCCTCCCTCCCGCCCAAGAATCTGGCCGGACCCGACGCCCCCGAGATGATCATAAACGGTATGCGCACGTTTCATGGGACGTACGAAGACCCTTTGGGCGCGACTTTGATCGTGGACGACTCCCAGATTGACCATACCTGTCCGAGGGTGAACACGGGGAAGAGGAAAAGGGGCCGCCCTCGGAGTGAGAGTTTGGAAATGGCAGCAGCAGCTGTGGCAGCTGCAGCAGCAGCAGGAGTAGGAAAAGGAGGAGAAGGAGGAAGAGCAGGAGGAGCAGGAGGGACGTCGGCGAAGAAGGAGGAGGTGGGGAAGGACGGGAAGGCGGACGGGGACCTCGAGCAGGAGGAGCCGGAGGGTGGACAAGAAGGGGAGGGAGGGAGGGAGGGAGGGCAACCACCGCGAGTGTTATCAATAACGACGAAGCTGTTGACGTTTATTGAGAAGAATAAAGGGGGATTTATGCGGTCGGTGGAGGAAGAGGTGCTGGCAGATGCTTTGGCAGCGTCACGTACACGGGCGGAAGAGACGAGGGGGGGGAGGGAAGGGGAACAGCGAAGGGAGAGAGGAGGCGAAGAGGAGGATGAGGAGGAGGATGAGGAGGAGGATGAGGAGGAAGAGGAAGAGGAAGAGGACGAAGAGGAGGACGAAGAGGAGGACGAAGAGGAGGACGAAGAGGAGGACGAGGATGGAGAGGGAGGGGAGGAGGACGAGGAAGAGCGTCAGGGAGTGTAGAGGACGGGGTTTGAGGACCCTCGAAGTTCACGGGCTCTTTGAACGAAAACAATTGTCGATATTGGAACAAGGCAAACGCCCGCAAATGCCCAGCGCCTCCATCATCCAAGACCTGTGAAACGTGTGATGTATAGATGTGATAAATAAAACACCGAGGAAAGAAGAGAAAGCAAAAGCGGTGCTTTCCCGTGTGAAGGGAGAGGTTGAGAGGGAGGGAAGATGAGACAGAGAGAAATATCGCTGTATCGCTCATCATCCACATATTTTTTTCCCTTTCTGCTGTCTGCACCTTTCATTGTCGTTCGTCGTCGTGGGTTTCATAGCGTCTTTTGCCTCCATCTGTAGGGCCCCTCTCTCCCCCCCTCCTCTTGCTGCACACTATACATCATACTCTCCTAGCTTTCCCAGAACCGCAACGCTTGCACCTTCATATACATATATCAGGCCTTTCCCACCTCCCGCCGGGAAACTACCTCTCCCTCCTCCTAACCCCTCTTCAGCACTCCACGAAGTCCGCCAGGTGCGTGAAGCGCTTCGGCACGTCCTTCAACCACCCTCCCTCCCACTCCGCCTCCTCGGCCCCGTATACACTCATGGTCAGGTTCTTATACGGCCAGTCCAGGGGCTGAAGGAGGGAGGGAGGGAGGGAGGGAGGGAGTGAATTGGGAGAAGAGAGCAGAGGGTGGGAAAACTCACGGGTAGAAATAAATATTTTTTTGGGGCCCCAACATTGCACACATCACTTGTTTTTCACCTTATCACGAACTTTCCCTCCTTCCTTCCCTCCCGCCCTTCCTACCTGTGAATCCAACTCAAACTCCTCGAAGGCCCGGGCGCCGGCGATGCTGACGTCAGTACAAGTGTGGTAGTTGGAGAAACACGTGTCCTTCTCCCTGCAAGGCACGTCATTAGGGGCCCCGAAACACGTGGGTGCCGCCGCATCGATCTGTCCGCTGCAGGCAGAGTCGTCGGCATGGTAGGTACACTGAAGAGAGCCGCATTTCACGGTCTTGTCGGTCATAAAGTAGATGAGTTGCAGCGTGCATTTCTCGCACCTGACGTCCGGGATGTCCACCGTCAGGTGGTAGGGAGTGTAGGTACGTTCGATGAAGGAGGATTTAGCAGCGTCGTTGTGAGGGATGTGATCGGCGAGGACTACCTTCACTTCCTCGTTCTCATCCAAGATGGCCAGGCGGAAGGGCGAGCCGACATGGGCGATGCTTTCCTCCCAGGTCACGGTAAGAGGGCCGGGCTTGAGGGCACGCACGCCGTTCATCCCATACATGCCTGAGAACGGTCCACAGGGACCGTACTTGTTACCTGTGTTGTCGAAGGCGATGTGGTTGCCTGTTGGTTGGGGAAAGGGGGAGGGAGGAGGGGGGAGGGGGGTGAGCGAATGGGGAGGGAACGACGAAGAGAGCAAGGAGAAGAGAATGCGAGCAAGGAAAAGGGAATGCGCGGGGATTATTTCTTATGACAATGCAAGGGAGGAACGAAAGCCATGTCGCACGGAGTAACCACCGGAGGGCTCATTTATATGGACAAGACAACGGCAACCCTGTTGAAGGCATTGAGTCAGGTATTTAAGCCCCTTCCCCGCTGCTTCCATTGCCCAGCACACTGCACGCGGATAGTAGCCCAACATCGAGAGACGCAAATCAACTTTCGAAGACACTGTTCAAAGTCTTACCATTGGCATCGTTCTCATCACGCGGGGGTGGGCACTTCCAACGCGCATGGCCCTCCACCCCGACAGCGCCGAACAGCGCAAAGACCAGCACGGAGAGCTGGGAACGCATGGTTACGGCTTGGTGAGTAGCGAGTGGTGTCTGAATGGTGTTAAACGGGGGAAGAGGGTCTGGTCAGTGAGTCAACCGAGGGAAAATGCCAGAAATAGACACTGTTTCCTTCCTTGTGATGCACGGGTTTGTAAGTACGTGGCAGAAGATAGCGGGGAAGGGGCGGGCGGAGGGAAGGATTCGAGCTGTCACACATAGACCACCAACAGCACAACGCTTGTGCCAAGCAAATGTCTGCTAGGGTTGGGTTGGAAGACGTCAGCACTGCATGACATATAGGACACAAGACCCTGAGCTGGTAGCTGGAGCTGGCGATTACAACAGCCGGGGAATCCTTTGTCGACCTTGTCGCCGACTGGCACGTAAGTATCAAGTGGAGACGGCCTCCCTTGCTCAAGTCATGAGCTGCATACCGTTTAAATTACCTGCATGTATTTGTCCAGGGACTTTCTCTACATGATGTACGACTCACCGAGGGACGCGCACAATTTGAGTGTCTGCGAGGTAGTCCCTTGGGCGACCTCCTGGGATGGGAAAGAGGAAAAGTGGGAAAAAGGGGAAAAGGAAAAATGGTCCATCTCGATAATCTTGTCGTAAAGGTAAGTGAATTATGCCACACACTCGATATAGCATGTTTTGGGGCGGACGCTTAGAGCGTCACAAGCTCGAGGGGCAGGATCTGAGGCGGCGTAACGATGTGTGAACCATCCACACGCAGCATATGGGACCATTTGGCGCTATTTGTAACAGTTGCCGTGATAGATTTGTCACAAAAAAAACTTGCAAAGACTTTTCAAGACAGGGATCGAAATGGCATACTGCATCGCGCTACACACTTGACTCTCTTAACCAGTGCACTCGTCCACTGTAATTTAGATTTCTGTTCCCAATATGATGCAAAGATTCTCTGCATTTGTGCCTTATTTCCTTATTTTACTCTTTACTTTTCACCCCTATGTGTGATCGCAACCGACACGTCAATCTTATCCCCTCACCACAGGCCCCAGCCCTCGCTCCCCCGCCATCATGCGCTCAATAACTTCTTCGCACATGGCCTGAAATGTTTCGGGACCCCCGTCGTAGCACGTTGCTTTCATCCGCAATACTGAATTGTCCTCCTTCCCAATCGCTCCCTCCTGTTCCATCCCACCAACCTGATCTCCCTCCCCGACTTGCATATTTTTCTTCTTTGTTTTGATCTGGAGCTTGAAGCACAGCATGCCCTTGCTGCATATGTAGGACATCTGCTCTTCCTTTTCATAGACCGCCACGTCAAGCTGTCGGAGCACCGACATAAGCGAGCGCACTAGTGCCGGGCGCGTCATACCCACCAAAGGTAGACTTACAAACCGGAGAGACCCGTCTTTGGACGGACGGCTCCTATTGGCCAGAGCCAGGCTGCTCGACAAGGAGGCGGTGGAGGCCAGGAGGGAAGCGAGGCAGGAAGATGATGAGCTGGAAAAGGGGAACCTCGTCTTACCATCCAGGTCCTCAGCAGGCGTGGGTGGCGGGGTGATCCCTTGGCTGTTTTCTGACGACAAGCTGGTCCGGGGACACGTGGAGTAGGCAAGTCCTTCCCCTCTCCTTTCCTCCCCCACGCCTTCCTCTTCGTCATTATCCTTGACCTGCTCGCCAGCCAAGCCTGCATCAAACGGCAGCAACGCCTCAGCCCCGGTGCACCGCGTGTCGCCTGAGCAGAGGACGGAGGATGGACAGGTGTACTTATCCCTCCCCTTCAGCAGATCCTCTTCGGAGGAATGGTCAATCTCGATGTTTTCATGAAAGAAGGCACGAAGCTCATTGCTGTTGTCACCATCGCGATAAGTGGAGATTGCTGCTGCTGAGGTGACAGTGCGGGGTATTACCATAGAGGTAAGAGATTCGCTGTCTACGGCGCCTGTAGGTGCAGGAAGAGGAGGCTGCTGGGAGGACGACGGGGCAGCAGCAGCAGCAGCAGCAGCAGCGTGGTCGCCGTGGTGAGATAGACGCGAATCCTTCGCGCACTCAAATGACTCTTGGGAACGTTCGTACCCAGAGCCGTCGGAGCAAGAGATGGAGGAGGAGAAGGAGGAAGAGGAGGAGAAACTTGACGACTTTTGGTGACCTCCTTTTTCCTCTGTATCCCCCACTTTCGACGAAGACGAGGTAGTGGAGGAGGAGGAGGAGGAGGAGGCAGAGTCCGCACTCTGTCGTTTACCGTGGTGGAGATTTTCATGTGATCCCGACGTGGTGGCCCCGCTCCGTCGGCGAGTCGTGACATTGTTAAGGCTCCGTGCAGCACTAGGTGGCAGACCATTGCGGCCTTTCTTTGTACTGCCACTGCCCTCATTTTTGTCACTGCTGCTGGTCTTGCTCCCACTGCTGCCAGTGGATGCGCGACGAACCGAAGAGGAGGAGGGAGAGGAGGAGGAGGAAGAGGAGGAGGAGGAGGAGTTGGTCACGGCTGTCCGCGAGCGTCCTGCTACACCTCGCGCCACTTTTCCCGCTCCTGAGATTGTTTGCCGGCGATAAGATGGGACAACGGTGAGCTTGGGCTCTACTAAGCCTGCACCTGAAGGAGGACAAGGAATTTGTGGCATCCTTTTCTCTCTGGAACCTCCTTCTTCCGGAAGCGTCAATGTTGGATAGACAGCGGGAGAGAGAGAAGAGGAAGACGAGGGAGAAGCGACGCGTGATGGTTGAGCGGACGGCAAGCCGACCCGAGTGGTCCCCAGCACACCCTTCTTCCCACCAAAGCCCGGAGGCCTGCTTGAATTTTTGCGTCGCACCAAGAGATGGTACGTGGCTGTTAGTGAGTTATGCATATGCTGGTGCAACGCCGTCCGCAACTCTTCACGGTTCACACCCATGCTCTCTGCTTCTTGCAGCACGTCCTCATCCAACACATCTTCCGCGTCCGCTTCCATCACCCACCACTCCTGCACATCTTTTTCGCTGTTGTGCTTCGATTCTTCCATCTCCTCCTCCACTGCCACCACATCCCTCCTCTTTCCCTCACAATGCCTCACTTGTCGGTACCACGGATGCCGTTGAATATCGGGAACGGTATAACGGGCTCGGGGGTCTGTGACTAGAATGCGGGAGATCAAGTCGGTCATGGCAGGGGAGAGGAAGGAAGGGGAAAAGAATCGACCCGCGAGGATTTTATGGTAGAGCTTCGAGATGTTGGTATGTTCGAAGGGGAGATAGCCACAGACCAGGGCGAAGAGGATGACGCCCATGCTCCACACATCAGCAGCAGGTCCGTGGTAGGGAAGTCCCCTGATCATCTCAGGGCATGCATAGCAAGGCGAGCCGCAGGCTGTTGAGAGGAGCTTGCCCCCCTCGTGGGTATTGGAGAGGCCGAAGTCAATGATTTTGACGCACCATCCCCCATGGGCGCTCCCCGACGACTGCAGCAACAGATTCTCGGGCTTGAGGTCTCGGTGGGTCACTTCCATTGCATGTAGATAGGCCACGCCGTCCACAAGTTGCCGAAAGAAGCCACATGCCTCGGCCTCAGGCAACCGTTGCCTCTTGACGATGTAGTCGAACAGTTCCCCTCCGTCAGCGTCCTCCATCACCAGGTAAATTCTCCCAGGCGTATCCAGCACGTCATAAAGATGAACAATATTGCGGTGTCGATTCCGCTTCAGGATATCGATCTCTCGAATGATGCGGCGGACGTCCCCATCGTCCACAATCTTATTTTTCTCCAGGATTTTAATGGCCACCTTTTCGCCCGTTAATCCATGGATGCCGGTCTTGACGCGGCCAAACGTCCCTTCCCCAATGGTGCGCCCGAGATAGTAAGGCCCTAGGCGACGCATGGCCGCTGGAACGGGTTGAGGCTGCAGAGGGAGAACAGTAGTAGGGGCTGTGACAGGAGTCATGGAGTCACGAGGAAAGGCGGCAAGTGCCGATGTCTCTGAAGGGGCGGTCGTGGTAATTGCTTGCGCCACAACGGGCGCTGCCGTGGATGCCGTGACCGTGGCCGTCTTACGCTCTCGGATCTCCCGTTGCTGTGCCCATGAGCCATAGATGGCCGTATCTAAGCTTCTTCGGCGCTTCTCCAAACTGATTCGACGCTTACCGATTTCTGGGGAAGCGGCGGCATTGTGGGTTGGAGGGAGCATGGGGGTGCCAGGAGAGGCATTGGTTGTCGTGCTCGTGCGTTTCGACGCACTACACGCCGGTGACCCCCATGATGAGCGACGATAATTAGCTGCAGGATGTGGTGGAGTTGCAGGTACGCGCGGAGGGGGATACACCATGGCTTTTTGTGTACCCGGGCACGTGCCGTAGGTTTGTTCTTTTCGTGCTGAGAAGATCGGGACGATGATGTTGGCAAATGCGTGCTGCTTGTCTTATCTGCATAAATGGAGGTGTAGAGGCAAAAAGTTCCGGTGAATGTCCAGGATATTGTATAAGGGTGACATAGGTGCTGTGCGCACGTAGTATCATGACACAGGGTCCTTGTGGTAGCCAAGCACAAGGGAGGAAGGAGGAGGAAACTGTTTGGACTCGCGAGAGAGGCACGACAAGCACCCTTTTCTCTCTCACATTCACCCAACCAAGTAGCAAGACAAAGTCACGCCTTCTTGAACACTTTCTCTTTGTGTTCTGAGCCTTTTCCACTATGCTTGCACCGCCTTCTAACCTTGCTCATGTCTACCTCCATCTTATGCCCTTGCTGGGCAACAAGCACCGCGAGGCATCGTGCCCTGAACACAATCTACTCTATGGAGCCTAACAACTGTCTTCTCTCTCTATCCAATCTATCCTCTATCCCCTCAACAACCTTCAGACTTGTACAATTTAAACGAACCACCCCAAGCTTGGCCGCCGCCACACCACGACGACGCGCCCCTTGCTCCAAGTTGCTTTCGCCCCTGCCACTTTTCGGCCGCC
>Ga0160420_100039_pt1 | contig 83761 bp, 96 predicted proteins | sample CelAP2metagpilot_FD_108197 | JGI IMG/M metagenome (GOLD analysis project Ga0160420, IMG submission 108197) | Phycosphere-associated microbial communities from algal ponds in Kailua-Kona, Hawaii, USA - Cellana AP2-5-5 metagenome pilot | ecosystem: Engineered > Artificial ecosystem > Aquaculture >...
TACCGCCCTCCCCCCCCCCCCCCCCCCCCCCCCCCCCCCCCCCCCCCCCCCCCCCCCCCCCCCCCCCCCCCCCCCCCCCCCCTCCCCCCCCCCCCCCCCCCCCCCCCCCCCCCCCCCCCCCTCCCCCCCCCCCCCCCCCGCCACCCCCTGTAGCTGTAACCCTCCCTCCACCCCGCCCTCCCTCCTCTCCTCCTCAGGCAGCACTGAAGGGCCGAACAAACGGTAAGCCGCCGTCCGTCCATGCGTAACCTTCAACGCCCTCACGCCATACATCGGCTTATTCACAATCATTGTCAAGAGCCGATTCGCGCGCTTATTCCCCATGCCCAGCATCCGCTCCACGTCCGGCACTGACATACCCTTTTGTCCTCTCAACAACGTCAAACGATAGATCTGTCTGACCTCGTCCAGCTCCATAACGTTGCCCACACACAGCGGTCGCCCCCATGGACCTATCAGCCCCAGCCCTTCCTCCCCCACGCCCTCTAGTCCTCCTTCCCTCCCTCCCTCCTCCTCCTCTTCAACCCTCACAACCTCACCACCGCTGTTTGTCGTCCCCATCCCACCAAGGGTGGGCGGACGAGCAACCACCAACCAATAACCAGGTAATGCAGCAGCCTTTCTCCTCCTCTTCCTATCCCCTTTCCTCCCACTTCTCGAAGTACCTTCAACTTGTATCTCGCACTCGTCCTCGTCCTCCTCCCCTTCCTCCTCCTTCCCTCTCTCTTCTTCGTCCTCCTCCTCCACCCACCAAACCCTCAAGGCCGAGCGATCGTCGAATTCCCTATATTGCATTGCTTGCACAAGCGCCCGTGCAGTCGGTCCGTCCATTCTCATCAAACGGGCCACGTCATCCAACCCCACCCTCACCTCCCCCGCCATCTTGGCCATGACTAGCCCCTCCTCTCTCGCCCCATCGGCAACTCCAGCAGCAGTTGCAGCAGCACCAGCCTTCATGACAGTGAAATGATCACAAATTGTCTGTGCAATATTTTTTCCCTGTTCCGCATAGAGCGTGGCACGGGCAGCATCCACTACCTCGTCGCCTGTCTTGGCCCTCTCTACCAACTCCCCCCCCACCGGGCCATGGTACCGCGTCAACCTCGAGAACAACACCCGCTTATTCCCTCCCTCCTTCCCTCCTCCCCCGCCCCTATTCGTCCCTCTCGTCGCGGGTGGGTTCGCCACAAGCCGCGCCATCTTTCTCACATGCCCTCGCCCTACAAAACGGTCGATCAGAAAGGCAGCAGCACTCACTCCCCTAGTGCCTCCCAACCCCCTCCGTTTCATCTCTTCGTCAACCTCAGCGGTGGACAAGCCCGAATACCCGGATTGGGCCAAAATCTCGAGCACGTCGACTCCAAAGGGTTCTTCTGGGAGATCGGAGGGATGCACGACGCCTAGGGCGCGGAGACGATGGTCTTCCGGGGCTGTGTGAGGGAGGGAAGGAGGGAAGGGGGGACGGGGAGGGAATGAAGGGATGAGTCAAGGGAGGTAAAAGACGGGAGTTGAGCAAAAGCGGTAAACGTACCGATAATAATGATCTCATCAATCCCCTCGTTGGATAGGGCGTCCATCTCCGCGTTTGTCAATGGGACGTGCTGTTTCGGCGGAAGTCAGGAAAAGGAGAGAAACGACTGTCAGACTAACCTTATTTTCATTGCAATGAATCTGCTATAAAAACGAGCCTATCCATCTGTGTGGCAGTCGGGAAGAAATAAGTTCATGTACCTGCTGCTCTTCGGTTTTCAGGTTCCTCTTTCTATCATCTGGGCCCCTACTGATGGTCACGGCGTCGCTGCTGGCATCGCCTTCTTGCCTGCAAAACAAGTACTCCGGCTGCCGACGCAAGGAGCGCCACAAGTAAGCCCTAAGACCATCATCGTGTTCGACTTCACACACGTCCCAGACTTCCTTGGCTAGGCAGCCGTTTCGTCCTGTCAGATGTGTAAGCGGAGGGTCAGAGGCAGTGCGCAGTGTGCGCGTGAGGGGACAGCTAGGCTGGGGAATAGGGGGCAGCATTTCGGCTGCTGCGTACTTTCTTTTGCAGCTCTGGACAGGCTCACACGCAAGAAATAAAGTTGCCATTCTATGATGAAGGCACTTTGTGAATGTAAGTCATACGCCCTCTCACAAATTACATCTTGCTGTGCAGGCATAGTTGGAGGAGACGGGCAGACCAGCCTCGTCGAATGAGGACGTACCTCGGCGTGCGACATAATCCAGAGCCGTCGTCAACAGCACCTGCGGAGGGACTCGGCTCACCATGGCCACGATAGCTGTTGATGGCTCAACCATGGCTGTATATGTGTGGGGATGGGGTGTATATGTTATATGTGTTGATTTCAGGTGTAGAAGAGGGAGCGACGATGGAACAAGTTGGAAGTGATCATGCCACGCCATGAATTCTGCTCTCCGAGGGAGTCCCCAGCCGGTTACCCCTTCCTGCCCTATTACAGGCACCAGACGTACACCATGCATGCCCACAACCTCGCGTTGAAGCTTCTGTTCATAGGGTGAGTGCCCATACTTGTGGGCCAATGTCGTCTTAACAAGGCCAGGGATAGCCAGAGCCTGGATGATATCCTGGGTTCGAGGCAAGCAGCCGCAAGAACAACACGTACACCAAAGGGCCCATTGGGCCGCTGGACAGAAAGTAACATAAGCAAGATGAGGCGAGTACGATGCGTCTACGCGTCGCTTTGCTACCCCTAATGGCTGCGGTATTCCAGACATTGGTTGGGCCTTTCCTTCTTCTTAATTTTGCTTCATTACGCGTGCGCTGCGCTCTTTGTACATGCCCTCAATCCCCTCACTTGCGTCCCTTTCCTTCTCCAGGCATCAAATGTGCCTGTGACCGTGAGTGAAGCCGGCCAAAATGCGAGTTAAAATCACACGCCGCTGTTTACACACCCAATGCTACTAGAACCTCTGTCATCCCTTTCCTCTCTACTCATCAAAATCTTCGTCATCCGAGTCCTCTTCAAGAGTCAAACTGGACCCCTGTACTCCCTTCCCTCGCTACTCCTCCCCGAAATCTTCGTCATCCGAGTCCTCCTCATAAGTCAAACTGTGCGCCGCTCCACCCTCAGCACACAACATCACGCACTGATCTGCAAATTCTTCCAAAGCACTCTCATCACCCGCCAATGCATTCTCCACCAACAACTCGTATGCCATCTCGACCTGGCTCACCTCCTCCTGCTTCGTCGATCGGATCACCGAAAATATAAGTTTTTGTTTCTGCAACACCGTTAACCTTCCCTCTGAACACAACTGCCTTATGGCTTCTACTGTCTTCCTCGTCAAACCCTCCTCTCCCTCCCTACCTCCCTCCCTCCCCCTCTCCCCTCCACTCCTCCTCCTCGACCCGTCCAAGGACCCGGAAAACAACTCCCCCCCACCCCCTCCCCCCCTCCCTCCCCTGGACCCCAACTGCAGGGGAATGATTTCCTGTCTCCCATTCTTAGACAAATCGTTGATCAAAGCCTTCAACAGGGCCTCCTTCGTCTCCTGACCCGACCTCCCTCCCATCCCTGCCCCTCCTCCTAATGCACCACCGGCCCCCGTGGCACTCCCCAATATGATGCGGTACCCCTCAGGAGTAACGATCGTTCGATACTCCCTCCCATCCGCCGTGAAGCCCGATTCACCGGATAACATACCACCCAATCCCATGGCTCCTCCCGCAGCTCCTCCCCCGGCGTCTCCTCCTCCCAGGAGACCTCCGAGCGCCCCTGCCCCCAACTGTTGTGGTGGCGACTGCTGTGACCGCCCGCCGAGACTCTGCTGCTGTCCAGGGGAGCGCGTACCGTCCGTGACTAATGTAAAGGAGAGATGAAAGGGGGGAGGAGGGAAGGAAGAGAAAAAAATCGATTTAGTCGAATGATGGATAGGACACCAGGATAGAGACGCAACAACACGCACATCCCTCCCTCCCTCTCTCTCCCTCCCTCCTTCCCTCTCCACGCTCACGTTTCATCTGCCCGTTCGGGTTAACCTCGATCTGGCTGCCATCCCCCGCGTGGACGTGGACAATGCTCCACTCCCCATTGCTTTTGGTCATGATCTTGGTGGCGAACATGACCTTCTTCTCTTTCGAGATAGGGTTCTCCCATACCTCCTTATTGGTCACGAACGCGTTAATGCCCCGAAGGAAGACTCGCTCATCTTCCACCGTCACATCCATCCGGGCCTTGTGTTTATTGGTGGCCCATACGTTGCGAAAGCGCGAGTCGAAGTGTTTGTCGATCTCGTCGCGACTGCAGGGGGGGAGGGAGGGAGGAAGGGATGAGGGAGGGAAGGAAGGGTGAGTATGGGCCCGACACAAGGCATTGGCCAAACGATGCAATAGACCAGAGCGTTGTCAATCGCCCCATTTCCTCTCTACCTCTTTCTCATCCTAAACGCTTACCCCGTTATGATCTTATCCTCATTCGCATACATCTGCACCGTGCCCTCGCCCTTCCACAGCGACAAAATGCTTTTCACGTCCCTTCCATTTAGTCCCTCATAATACTTGTGGTTTAACCCCAACACCATTGCCTCATCTCCCTCCAAAGTCTCCCGGGAGGGGACGGCCAAACGCACATCGACAGGGGGAAATGCCGGGGGATCGTCTGGAGAGGGGATTTCTTGAAAGCCATCGACAAGACGTTGTAAGGCCTTGATTTGACGTGTGGTGACTCGGAGGGCTTCTTCTACACGGGTGCCTTCTGGTTCGTCTCCGGCTTGGGGGCCGACGTCGCTGTTCATCACGTATAGGGCTGTGGGGCTGCCTCGGGTCATGCCTGAGACGGAGGACGGGGGGCGAAGGGCGCAAGGGTGATGATTCGAAGGGTACGAAGAGAGCATGGTGAGGGTCGAGAGTGGCAGCGGTAAGTGGATGCCTTCTCCATGTCCATGTTATCTTTCATTCGGGATAGGAGGCTATCATTCCCCGTGTGCGCCCACCGTGACCATCTTCTACGTACGCATGCGATCGCCCCTGTCCTTTCCGGGCAAAATTTCTCATCCTTCCTTCTTCCACACGTACCTCGCCCTCCTCCTATGTTTGGTCTCAACGAATAAAACGCGCTCATGTCGCTGCCGCCGCTGACGGGTCCCAAGTAAGCCGAAGCCGTGGGGAGGCTCGCCACGCACCCTACGATGAGCAATGCGGCCGCTGTCCTCCTGCTCTGGCAGCGCAACCAGATGGACGCTCTCCACTCCATGCGTACGAGTAAGTCGAGGGCGAACTGTGTACCTAGAAATAGGTGGAGATTGGGGTGGGTACTGCGTGTGTGGGTTTGCGTATGAGGAAGTGACTCAATCTCTTGCTTGCTTCTGTTGTGCTTGCACCATCACAATGATGGGCGAGGCCGGGCTCCGACAAAGGAGAAAAGGTTCTCATCATCACACAACTCACGCAAACAATAAAATCGCAGCACCACCGCGTCCACCCCTCATCTACGTGCCCTGAGAATAAGAACTCACTCGGCCTCCTTGCGGCTTCTGGAAAGGGAACTGAACTGAGGTGGTTCCATCGGGGCGACCCTCAATCATCGAAAACACCATCGCCGATTCCTATATCGCAGGAGCGCAGCGCCGAACGACGAAGAAGCAGAGACAATTTCTCACGACTTCACCTGCACAACATTCATCCACCACGTAGGCAAGTCCATCAGTCTTCATACGATACCATGTCATTCGAGATGGATCTGGCACTGCCCGTGCTCAAGGAGCCTGTTGACCAGATGCGTGAGGGTATCAAGGCCGGCGGCTTTCAAAGCGAGGCGACCGCGCCGCATCCGGTGCAAGCTTTCCAGGCTACGGTACGTTTGTATGCATCGAGAGGAGGAGGGACATACGCAGGAAGGGGATAGGCAAGCTCGTCTTTGGCGCCGTGGTGGTGATTTGCTCTCGGGGTGGGAGTCCATGATGCTTCTGTATTGGTGCTGTACTCATTCGGCGGGCCATGTGCCTGCTGCGAGCCCAGCCTTCTTCACTTTACATCGCCCGCCCCGATGTTGAGCAAATATGCGCACCTATACAAGCGTTGCTCTACAGGATAGCCTTCCAATTATATTTGTGCTCGGTCCCTCTGTTCTTCTCCCGTTACCGCAACCCTTCCCCTTCATCGTCTGTGCTTCCCTCCCTCTTTTTCTTCTTACCGCATCCTCACCCACCATGCCATCCCCTTTCCTCTAACTAACAGCGCAAAGAGCGGGAATTTAGCGCTCGCCTTGACACGATCGCTCGCCTGTATGGCGTGGCGGCTGCGATGCGCATGAAGACCGAAGCGGACATTTTGAGCCAGATTTGCCGTGCCCCTGGCTTGCCTTCGTCGTTTGTGGGGTTGGAAACTGTGTTGGGTACTGACGAGACGGTTGAATTCGAGGATGTATTGAATGACCCGCAAGAGCGACCGGATCTGCCGATGGTGTCGGTGCATGAGAAGATGGAGGCCAGGTTGGGGTTGTAGGGCAGGAGGGAGGAAGGGAGGAAGATCAAGGGGGAGTTGATCGCGGTGGGTTGGGGCGATCGAGGAAGCGGGAAAGTGGGCAAAAGTGGGAAGGTGGAAGGAGTAGGGGAAGAAAAGGGAAAATGTTGTCATCCAAGCTCCTTCTAAGCACCAACATAAATGTGTTTTCTTTTCTCACCTCCCTTTCCCTAATCGTATTAAAATACATGCACTCCCGCTCCTGTCATTTTCAAGATTACGTCCACCAACTAATCGTGTGCGTATCTACAAACACCAGTTCACACTTCTTTTCCATCCCCTTTGCCTTACACCGAACCGTACTGTCCGTACCCCCCACCTCCCTCCACCTCGGCCTCTCTCTCTTCCGCTTTCTCCGCAGCCAACTCCGCTTCCTCGTTCCCCTCATGCACCGGCGCATAAACGAGTCCGCGCCCCGAAGCTCTTCGTGTATGACGCTCATTTCTTTTGGCATTTATCCGTTGCATTTGTGCTTGGGGCTGTCCTAGTCCTCCCGCCATATCCAAATCCGCCGGCTCACGAGCGTGGTGGTTACGATGATGGTGGTGATGCCTATGCAGAGACACATTCTTCTCCTTCTCCTTCCCTCCCTGCTGCTGTTGCAACTGCAGCTGCTCTCCCGCTACCGGCAGATCACTCCCCTCGATCTTGGGGGAGCCCCAGTGGGCCCCCCCGGCGGGCAACGGTGGCATGCCCAAGTCCGAAACTAACCTCGTCACCACCTCGTCGACGCTCAAGCTCTCATATGCTTCTCCTCCTATTTTCTCCCATAACTTGGAGGCGCGCAATCGGTCACGAAAAACACCTTTGGCTTGGACAAAGGCTAGCTTGACGCCCATTTCTGTGGCAAGCTTGTAAAGGTGCTCGACGGCTTCGACCCCACTCAAATCTAGGTGGGAAACACCACTCGCATCAATCACAATTGCTTTAGGTGGATGTCCTGAAGAGGACAACGTGAGGCCTAGCTCACCTCCGTGACTACTGTGACCGTCCTCCCTCCCTTCGATTGGTTCGTGGTCGTCACCGGCCATGAGGAGGTTCTCGAACTGTGTCTTCATTTCTTCCTTGTTCCCGAAGAAGAGGGAGGCGGTCAGGCGAACGACTTTGATGTCCTGGGATTCAAGGGGATGATTCATTGGGTCGACGCTTTGCGACCTAGAAGGATTCGGAGAAGAAAAGGGGATGGAGTGGGGGGAGGGGATTGATTACGAGAGGCGAGACAACAGGACGTGAATGTATTCACTGAGGAAGAATTCAAAAATGGCAAAATATAAATGAAAACTCGCCTGACTATATACCGCCCTCCTCCACTCATAATAGGCACCAACGTCGACGTATGGATCTCGCTGAGCTCTTGCAGCAGCACGCAGATGCTCACGACAATGCCCGTTACTAGGCCCACCTCGATGTTTACCATGGCAGTGAACAAGAACGTGGTCATCGTCACGACAAAATCAGGCTTGGAGATCTGCAGCCAGGAGGAAGGAATGGAGGTTAGGAGGGAAGCAGGAAGGCGATGAGGGTGTCGCCCATTCCGCAACATGTCAAGCATCAGCTCCCGAAACTTTCTATCCCTCTGCCTCCCTCTGCCTCCCTCCACCTCTTCTACCTCTTTCTCACCTTGTAGGCCCTTTTGAAAGGCTTTAAATCAAAAAGCGAAATGAGCGAAACCTGAATCACGGCCCCCAAGCAACACATGGGCAAATAGTACAGATAGGGCGTAAAAAAAAGGAGGCAAAAGAAGACGGCCAGACTCGCCGATATATTACTTAGGGGGGATCGGGCCCCATTTTGGGCATTCAGGGAGGTTCGGCCGAAGGAGCCAGAGCTGGGAAAGCAGAGGAAGAAGCCTGCCACGAAATTGGCGGCGCCGAGAGCCACCTGGTATTGACGAAATGGAGAGAAAGGAAGGAAGTGAGATGGGGCGGAAGAAGCCAATATATATATATATATATAAATGTAAATATGTAAATGAACAAATGATTCGTGAAACGAACGAATGAAATGAGGCAGACACTTACCGCTTCCTGGTTCGCGTCCAAATCTGCCTGTCCGCTTTTCACCGCATAATTCCTTGCCAGGCTCCAACTACTCATGAAGGCCAGGCATGTCACTGGCATACACGCCAGCACCAAATTCCCTACACTTGCCAAATCCGTTACGGCCTCCCTCGGCAACACCAGTTTCGGCAGGCCCGCAGGTACATGTCCTACGATCGGAAGATAGTGGCCCTGCTGTGTGAGGATATACGACGCAATGGTAGCCAAGACAACGGCCAGGAGAGTGGAAGAAACGTTCAAAAGTTTGAGCCATTTAATCTTCTTGTGACGTCGAGAATAGTGCTGGATGCTGACGAGGAAAAGTACGGTGCTGCTCCCCACTAGGAGGGTCAGAGGATTGGTTTGCCGAAGATTTGTAAAGAGGTCATGCAACATGTCCCAGTTATAACTCGAATCTTTCGAAAAAGGGAACCCGACCAAATGCTGCAGCTGGTCGACGCCGATGACAACGGCAGCAGCAGTCGTAAATCCCGCGAGGACGGGCGAGCTAATGAATTTGACCAAAGAGCCCAATCGGCAGATGCCGACGATGAGAAGTAAGATGCCTGAGACCACACAGGCTGCCGCGGCGACGACGACCCGAAGGGCGGGGTCGTGGCTCATGCGCAACGAGACGGCGATTTGAGGAATGAACATACTGACAAGGGCGACGGGGCCGGCAGAGAGGTGTCGGGAGGTCCCGAGAAAGCCGTAGATTAGAGGTGGGATGCATGAGGTGTAGAGGCCCATTTGTGGGGGCAAAGAGGCAAGCACCGCGTAGGCTAGGCCTTGCGGAATGGCAACAACGCTGACGACGACCCCGGCCATCATGTCCTTCCAGACGTTTTTCTTGAAGTAGCCCCTGTAGCGGAGCCAGGGGAGGTAAGGCGTGTGTAACAAAGGCTTGGTAGCATAGCGCAAGGAGGTGGGTAAGGCTTCAGGGGGCTTCACGAAGATGGAAGGTTGTTTGCGGAGGGCGGCAATGCCGCAGTCCTCCGTGTCCGCGCATAACAACAAGCCCCCACCGTCGTCGTCGTCATCCTCGTAATCTAAAGGATAGTGCTCGCCGCAGCCATCCGGTGTGACATTGCCGTTACGATACGTCGACAACTCACTGCTCAAGGGCAAGGGCAAGCTGCTACTACGCGGCAAGGGAGGCTTGACTACTAGCAGAGGAGCACCTTCTCCTACTGGACCGGTCCGTGCCGTATCGACTGATAAGTTCGGCTTTCGCCTGCCATTGCTGTTGTTGCCGCCTTCCAGCCCTTGTATCGGCTTCATGACTTACGAAAATATGCAAGTTTGCCGCGGGCTCGCTGGATTGAATCTGTTCCGAATGGCAAACACCTCCTTGGCCCCGGGCCTGCTGTACTATGGTAGGAAGGAAAGGCAGCAGGTGATGAGAGACAGCAGGGCCAGAACCAGGTGACTTGCATCGTTGTCGTCATAAAGTATCTGCGAGTGATGCTTAATGGTGCCCAAGCCCGACGTATGGACGCATGTAGCCGTGGCCGCCGTCGTACGTTGTGTCCATTTGTGCACGTTAAGTTAATTCTCAAGAGATATCGATGCATCGCATGATTAACCATTCACTGTATCGACATATGCTAATATTTTACCAAACGTGCGCATCTATGCCCATCTACTTGTCAAAGGGGGCGGAGGGGCTCCATCATACATGCCTTTCGGGGATGTTCATGAAAAATTCCACCCCAACCTCCTGGTTAGTAATGTTGCCCCACCATCCGGGTATCTGCAAGGGGCCACACAACGCGCAAAAATTGACTTCGGCGAATCAGAAGATTTAAGCCTCTGAGAGGTCAGGGGGTATCTGCGACCCAATTCCACATCGAACTTCGAGACTCGGACGCCCGAGTATGAAAACGTCCTCAACCTCCCCTCAAGAGCACCTAGAGCAGCGTGCTGAGGATAGGAGGGGAAGTCCGGGGGCCAGAGGCGCCCCGAGTTTGGCTCAGCTGTAGAGCCAGAAGGCAAAGCAAAGACGGTACTTGGAATAGCCCTCTTGTTGCCGTGTCATTCTTTGAGAACTATATGCCAAAGGGAGTCTTAATGGGCGGTAGCTTTATCCCGCCCCAGATAAACCCCCTCCCACGTCTATCATGCGTCGCCCAATCTGCTGGATAAAATCCCATTGCGACGCCCCGGAGGAGAGAGCGCGACAGGCGCTGCAGCGCAATACACATTCTCCCAATCGGAAAAGGATAGGCGGTGGCTCCGCTGATCCTCCCGGCTCTACTCTTCTACTCTTATCGAGTTGATACGACAAACATAATATTTTAGCACGACTTTAAACTCGAACAAATCTGCTATATACCCTTTATCTTAACGTGCTGCACACGGGAACCTTTGAGCACTTAAACGCACATTTTTATGGCAACAAGTACTACAAGCTGGGTGGGCCACCGTGAGATGGAGGGTAGGAATTCAAGGATGCGTTTCGTCGCCCTTTATCTCTCTCACTTTACGGCTCTGCGATGATCTTATGCAATTTGCAACGAGTACATGCGGGTTGCAAGTTGAAACTTGCGCGCCGGATTTGCTGCTTACGCCCGGATGGCGTGCAATTGGAACGATTTGGAGCATAACTTCAGTGCCGTTGGAGGAGTGTACGCTTAAGTGTCTTTCCCCCCTTCCTAGTACTTGTACTGTCTTCGAATCATTAGAAGCATAGCACCGACACCAAACGTTATGACTGGCTGCCTCTGTAAGTTGCAACAAAAGAATGCCACGCAGATATTTGTTTGAACCCTTGAATCCTGTCAGTTCAGAGGAGGACCTGAAAGCACAGAGGCACTTTGATTCATTGAGCGATGGGCATAGGAAAAATATTCAGGGTGTATATTTCTACGTCCACAAGGACTCAGTTGAGGCCCTTTGACATTGCTACCAGATCATGCGGTGTACCGGCACCATGGGTCCTCCTCGCGGCCTACCAAGCAAGGAAAAATCAAAGACAGGTAGGGCTGTTTGAGATGCAGATCCGAGGGTCAGGACGCAAAGACCAAAAACGGAGATCTACTCCCACTCCTGTTTAGCGCTTTTCGATACTGTTCAAGTGTTGAAACCTTCAGCAATAAAATGTAGGTGGCGACTGCAATGTAGGTTCTGGGGCTGGAAGCGGAGGAGGCGGAAGAGTCATCATGTGGCAATAAGGCAGGCATGGAAAAATGGGCGACTAGAAGGAAAATACCAGTCGAGAGTAGATAAACCGGGAGGTCTTCTTGAAGGCAGTTAAAAAAAAACAAAAAACCTACCCCTAACTGAGAATCGAAAAAGATACGCGTTTTGGGCTGATGTATGCTTGGATTATGTACGGGAAAGAGATGAGGTTTAACATTATGGAAATCAAATACCAGGAATAGAGCTAAAACATCTGTGTACCAAAATGCGTGCAAGCTCTGGAAAAACGTTTTCTTTATTTTCATCGAGTATGAGGACGACTCCAACTATGCGAGACATTGGATGGTGGGAGAGAGAGGATAATTGCTTAGGGGGCTCAAGACGAAGTTTCATTTAAGCGTTTCTATGAAAATAGCCTGCAAAATGAAACTGTGGTGACCCAACAGTTTTGTGAGAGTCGGTCGGCACATGGGCCAGCCTCGCTAACTTTGGCGAGCCGCGATTGTTTTTCTGTTGCTTTCGTGTGTCCCTGCCGAAGCCCAAATACAGCACAGCATATCACATCCAAGCCAAGGAATGGACCAAACAAAGAAATTTTGACAATCTCGAAACAGAAGGGGGAGTAGTTGCATTTTTCCACCCGAACTTCTGGCTTCGCGGGCTTTCTGGTGATCATCTCTCGCCCTTGGGAGGACGGCCTTGTCTTCTGTGCTCCCCTCTCCCTTGTGCGAAATGCCGAGCTTTATGTACACATCTGACACATAAATACCTGGCACAATTATGCGAGGAGGCTACAAACAGAGGCGTAGGCTCAAAATTTCCAGACAACGCGGCTCACAGGCACCCACTGAATGCTCGCTCACTCTCCTTCCTTAAGTCCATGGCCTTCTTGACATTCCAAACCCTCACAACCTCTATACTCAAACCTATGCCCCATACTTACACACCCTTAAATACAGAGAACCACAGCCACCTGGCAATGGCGACGCTGGAGCTGGAGGGCGCGACGGTGGAGGCCTTGGAGGCGTTGGGTCTGGGCCAGCTAGACACCCTCGAGACGGCCAACACTGTGATCGGCGGCGACCTCATGGACTTGCTCGATACCACGGAGCTGCCCCCGGCCAAGGTACGTCAGCCTGTACTTTGCATAGTAAGGCCGAAGTGAATGTAGAGGTAGTTGAGCTGGTCGTATGTGTTAGCGGGACGGAAGGAAGGTGCGACGCTTTCTCTTTTGCTGCGTCAACCGTCACTATCACGAGCGTGCCTGCCCTCATTTGCGGCCCAATTTCTTTGTCCGCAGTCTGCATATTTTTCATTCTATCGCATTTGCTGTGCCATAAGGGGACAAAAACCACCCTGTGAGCTGTTCCCTCCTTTTAACTCCACATCGCTCACCCACCCTCTCCCACTCTCCACCTTTCTCGCACCTATTCCTCCTTAAAAACAGGCTTGGCGGACCTTCAATGAGTTTTTAGAGGAATGGAAGAAGGTCAACGATGGGGGGGAGTTCTGGTCCTTGGTCTCAAAGTCCTGGGGAGGGGATACGGGCACGGGCCACCGTGCCCTCCTCGCCTTGCTTCACCTGGCTTTCCGCACCAAAGGTACGTGCGTTCGGAAGCGAGGGGAACTAAGCAAATGCAGAGCAGAAACTGCGATACAAAAGAGAGGAGAGAAGCCACGGTGATGAACCCAGCTGACAACATATCTCTTATATGTACAAAAACACGGAAATGTTTCGCGTCCTCTTCTACATCACCTCCACAGACAAAGGCGAAGAACCCTGGCTCGCAGCCAAGACCTACGTCTGGCTGATGGACCTGCCAGGAGCCTCTGCCTACGGTGTCTTCAATGGAGCCATGTTCCGTTCACTCCTCGCCTTGGTCAAGTCGTGGGTGGAAAGCGCTGCAGCAGGAGGAGCGACAGTGGCAGGGGCCGGAGACACCTCCTCCACCTCGTCCTCGTCTTCGTCGCAGCAGCACCAACAGCCAACAGCAGCGGCGTCAACTACAGGGAGGAGCAGGCGTGCTGCTGCCGCGAGGAGCCGGACAGTGTCACAGCAGCAGGCAGAGCGCGAGGAGGAGGTGGAAGATGACGATGATGACACGGAGGATGAGGGGCGGGGTGGGCGGCGGGGCAAGGCCCGGACGGGCAAACGGTGCGTGCTTGGGAAAGATGGGACACTCTCCATGAATTTGATCACCATGTCTTCACTATCTCTGTCATAAAACAGTCGTGCAATTATCGTCTCTCTCATTCTCCTCCCTTCTCTTCCTCACTTCCCCCCTCCCCTACCACAATCTCATCACCTCTCTACCAGTACTACCAGCAACAAAAATTCAACCGCCGCCCTCATCAACCGAGGCCTTGAGTCCCTCCTCCTCGCTCTCCATGGCTCCCTCACCACGGGTAGCCTCGCGGCCAGCCTCTGCGCCCACGACGACGTTCAAGGAGAGCTGACCGATCTGGTCCTTGCCGTGTACTCCCTTGCCCACCCCGCTGCCGGTTCGTTAGCGCAAGCTACCCGGGGCGTGCTTATGGCGCTGATTACGGTTGCAGGTGGCCCGGGGGGGAATCCAATTGTGTTGCGGGCATTGATGCCCCTATTGACAATGAAGCCGAGTAGAAATGGGCTGCCAACAGACGCGAAAACGAGGACGGGTGCCCATCAGAGGGCAGTGCAACTGTTGACGGTCCTGATCAAGGAGGGGGAGGAGCAGAAGAAGAGGGGGTCAGATGAGGTGGCGGTGGAGGAGGGGGAGGGAGGTGAGGAAAGGAGGGAGGACGGGGAAGACGGAGGTGATCCGATGGAGGTGGATGTGGGCGACGGAGCGGTGGAGGAGGAGGAGCAGGCGCTGGTCGAGGAGGGGAAAAAGGAGAAGGGCAAGCAAGCAGGAAAGAAGAAGGGGAAAAAGAGCAAGCGAGGGGCAACCGAGGACGATGAAGGCGACGAAGAGGATGCCAACAATACCGCAAAGTCGACCCACGCAGACGAAACCGACCCCTCCCAGCGGCGAGAAGGAAGCAAGGCAGCCACAGCCAAACAACGCATGGAGGTCCCCAAGGACTTGCACATGACCGTCCTTGCCGTCCTTGAACACATGTGCACCGAGGCGCCCGACCGGGCCGACGTCCGCTCTCGCCTCGTTGACTCCGTCCTCACCCTCCTCGAGTCCCTTCAGCAATCCGCGCCCGAGCTGGGGCCGCGCTTTATCCTTTTCCTTGCCAAGCTCATTCGTTCTGTAAAGGTCTCCCATCGCGCGTTTGGGGTGGAGATTGCTGCTTCCTTTGTGAATGCTCCTTGGGCCTGGCCCTCGGAGAATGAAATTGCCTTTGCAGAGGAAGAAAGGGAGGAAGGGAAACGGAAAGAGGAGGGGAAGACAGCGAGGGACGTATGGACGTCATTAGTGGCGTTGGTAGAGTCGTTTGCGTCCCGGGTGGTGGATAAAGCCCCTACGGTCCGCGCTCGTGCCATGGTGTGTCTATCTGAGATGCTTTTATCAGTCCAGGAAGAGGCGGCTCCTCCCGGACTCCGCGAAGCTATCCTAGGCCTCGCCTTTCCCAACAGCCCTCACAACACCCTTGGAGCAGCAGCGGCAGAAGCGGATGGAGCGGAGGGAGGCAATGATGCTGTGGTTCCAACTCCTCAGGATCTGGTCGGTCTAGTGAGGAGCCGTTGTCAGGATGATAAGGCTGTGGTGAGGAAAGCCGCGTTGCAGGCGTTGGAGATCCTGTTGACGACGGGTGCGAGTCGGGGTGGAGGTAAGGTGGGAATGGTGGACGTGGAACTATTTGCTGTGCGGTGTAATGATGTATCGGTGTTGACGAGAAAGCAGGCGATGGCGTCCTTGTCGAGTCTGTTACTGGCCGATCCGGGGAACGCGTTGTTGCAGTCGACGTGGGTGAAAGCTGTGTTGCCCCTGGTAGCAGACCCAGAGCAGAGCATTCTAAATCGATTGGTGGATCTGGTGCATGAGGTGATCTTAGACCGTATCATTAACTGGCATCGACAGAGGAAGGAGGGAGCAGCAGGGCCAGCCAGTGGCAAACCTCAGCGTTCTCGTCGTGGTGCGGCACATGAGGAAGCTATGGAGGAAGAGGTCATGAGTGAGGAATCCGCCGCTCGAGCTCATGCGGCGCTCCGGGCAAGGACGTCAACGGTGTGGGAGTTGTTGTCGATAGTGGCTTCACGGGATCTGAACAAATGCTTGCAGAACGCCATCGGCCTCGTCGTTCAAGCGCAGAACAGTCAGGTTTCGGCCCCCCGTCGGCTGAAGGAGTTGATGGACGCCTTGCAAACTGCTGCCCTTGCCTCCATCGACTCTTCCTCTACCACCACCACTGCTGCTGCTACTGGGGCTGTTGCGGTGGTGGAAGATCCGACGGCTCTCCGCCGCGGGGCCTGGGCACTGCTTGAGGCCATCCTGGCCAGCGATCGTGCTGCGAGTGCCTTGCTTCCCAGCGGGAGCAGCAGCAGCAGCAGTGGGGGGGGCAAGGTGATGCCCTCGGACCCAGCATTTGTGATTACCTGCTGGCGACGGGCGTTCGAAGGGTTGGGAGGAGAAGAGGAGGCGGAGGCCTTGGAGGAGGATTCGCGTAAGATCCTGCGGGTCCTCGCGAGGATTGCTCCGGACGTGCCAGCGGAAGTGGGCATGGGACTCGCCGAGGAACTGTTGGGTTACTTAAGAGGGCTACACCCGGGGTTGTCCCCCGAGAATTGTGGGGCGGCTTTGGAAACGATCTCGGCGTTGTCATTGGCCAAGGCCCAGACACTGGAGGAGGGGGCGGTGATTATTAGAAAGGCGGCAGGTGAGGTGCTTGAAGCGTGCGAGAAGGTTCTGAGGAGGTTTGTGGTTGGACCGGAGGAAGGGGGGAAGGAGAGAGGAGGGGAGGGAGGGAGGAAGGAGGAGGGGAGGCATATCTCTGCGGAGGAGCGAAGGAAACTGGAACGAGCGACGTTTTTGGTAGGGGCGGTAGCAATCTTGGGTTTTAGTCCGAACGAGGAGGAGAGCAAGAGTGTCGCTGCTGTTGCTGCTGCCTCGGCTGCCGAGAAGGGGAGAAAGAAAAAGAAAGCGGAGGCCCCTGCTGCAGGCACCCCCGGCGGAGGGCCTTTGATTCGAGTGCCAGTCCCGGCTGCGACTGTCTCCCTTATTCGTGTGTTGTTGCTGCCGGAGATACTTCCGATGGAAGAGGCCAAGAAGATTCACGAGGAGGGAGGGAGAGAGGGGAGGATAAGTCCGGAGGGGACGGTAGCAGTGCCCGTGCCGGACTCCGTGAGGGCGCATGCCTTTTTGGCGTTGGGGAAGGCGTGCTTGAGGGACAAGGGGCTTGCGAAGGAGAATGTGAATGTCTTTGTCCGTGAATTGTCGGTTGGAAGCTCGGCGGCGATCAAGTCGAATGCACTGTTGATTCTGGGGGATTTGTGCGTGAGATATACGAGCTTGGTCGAGAGGCATGTGCCTTCCATGGCGCGATGTCTGCAGGACGAGAGTGCGTTAATTCGTCGCCACGCCCTGGCATTGATTTCGCAGTTGTTGCTCCAGGACTACTTGAAGTGGAGAGGCTTGTTGTTGCATCGTTATCTGGCAGTCCTGGTGGATGGGGATATGAGGGTGGCTGAGGTTGCGGATTACATGATTTTCAACCCATTGTTGCGGAAGTGCCCGTCGCTGTTCGTCAATCACTTTGTGGAGACTCTGGTGGTGTTGAATGGGTGTGTCGACCACGATGCATACAAGGCGGCTTTATCACAGGGGGCAGAAAGCGGGACGGCCGTGACGATGGAGGGAGTGGACCTGGGTGGGGAGGGAGGGACAGCCAAGAAAAGGATGCACATCTACCGTGCGATGCTGCAGCACATGAGTGATGAGCAGCGGATTCAGGTGACGGCGAAGTTGACGCAAGACATTTTGGGGGCGGCGACGGACGAAGATGGGGAGGCGGGTGGAATAAAGATTCAGAGCTATCATCGGGCGAGTCGGTTTGCGCAGGGCCAGAGGAGAGAGGCGGCGTTGAAGAAGTTGAAGAGGGATGAGAACCTGGTGAGGGACGCGTTGGCAGTCCTGCGGTGCCCGGACATCAAAGTGGCGGGTGGACGATGGGGAGGAGGAGGAGGAGGCGAGGGAGGAGGCAGTACGCAGGATGAAGATGCCGAAGCTCTGATGGCCGAGGACGGGTCAGGGGGAGGCGCAGAAGCAGCGGCAGCGGCCAAGGGACGGTTGCTGTCGAAGGTTTCGCGCAAGCATTTGCTGGAGCATGTCGTCCCTGAATTGGTCTCGTTGAAGGCATGTTTGGAGAGGGCCCACTCCCCCCTCATTCGCAATGTGATGGAATATTTCTTGGAGCTCATGCGGCACAATAAGGAAGAGGTGAAGGATGCCCTGAGTGCGAACCCCACCCTCTTCCACGAGATTGAATTTGACTTGCAACAATTTGAGAAGGAGCTCAAGGCCCAAGCAGAGGCGAGGGCAGTGATGCCTCCTCCCTCCCTCTCTCCCAAGAGCCCAGCGGACGCCTTGCCCCGTCGGAGCGTGGGCAGCAGCAGCAGCAGCAGCAGTTACAGTGGGAGCAATAGAGTTTCCAGTAGCCGTCGTCAGTCCAGCTTTGGTGTGGGTCGGACGCCGTTGCAGGCCAGGATGAGTAACAGCAACAGCAACAGCAGCACGAGCAACAGTGGCAACAGCGGTAGAAGGACGACCCCTCGTTTGTCGGATTGTTCTGCTCCGCGTTTGCGTCGTTCGAGTGTCGGGGCGAACCTGAGCCGGACACCTTCAGAGGCCATCAAAGCTGCCCTCCAGCCTGGTGGCTCGGGCATTGCTTCTCAGTCCTTCACTCCAGCGGTGGCGAAGAGAGGCGAGGGGTCGGTCTCGGGGGGAGGGGGGGAAGGAGGACGGGTGGAGAGAGAGGGCGAGAGGCACGTAAATGTGGAGCTACCGGCGGCAATGAAGACGTGGAATGTGACTGTGGGGAGGTCGCCATTGGATAGTAAGGAGAACAGGGGGGAGGAGGAGGAGGAGGAAGGGGGGGAGGAACAGGTGGACGCGGGAATGGTGGATGTATGAGACTATTGAGATGGTGTGAAAGAGAGAGCAGAGGAGAAGGGAGGGAGTAACAGAGAGAGAGGTACGAGCTACAGAGTAAGGGACCGGCAGTAAAATGTGCGTGTGCGTCGATGTATGCGAGAGAAGTTAAGAGGACGCGTAAATGCCCTTCAGAGATAAAGGGAAAAGGACGGAACACGAGGCGAGGAACTGATGATGGACAGCGTGGACTGTGTGTGTGCGCGCTAGTGGTGGAACAGTTCGAGATAAACAAAAAACCAACAGCGGGAGGGAGGAGAGGGGGGGGGGGGGGGGGGGGGGCACCGGGCACGAGCGGCCCCCCCCCCGGAAAAGAGGGAAAAAAAAAAAACCCCAAACAAAAAGGGGGGGGGGGGAGGACGGGGGGTGGGGGGGGGGGGGGGGGGCTACTGGCACGAGACGGCCCTCCGCCCGTAAGACAGGGAAGACAAAAAGACCTCAGACCAAACGAGCGAGCGCGTAGTCAAGCGATGAGGAAACCAGAACGATAGAAGAAAAATATGAGAAACAAAGCACACAAGATATCCCTCACGTCACCAACACATCACACTTATGCATAATTATTTTCCATAGCTATCAGTTTACCTGCTTCGCTCTGTGCATTCACGTATCTTCTGTCTTTTCCTTGCATTTGCCTACAACGTGCTCCTGCTGCTTTCTCGTTCTGTCGCATCAGCAGAAACTGCCGCTTGTATGTCCGCCTTCCCTACCTCTTCCTCGCCCGGCTTCTCGGCCAACCCCTCTGTAGGAGCCTCAGCAGTCTTCTCCTTCTCTCCTGACGCTGCTGCCCCAGCTACTCCTGCGACGCCCTGGCCGTAGAAACCCCTGTTTGTTTCATGGAGGCTCTTGTCTTTCAGCAGAGAAGGATGTGGACCGACATACTCCCCTAGTTGTGCTTGAGCATTTGCCTTTGCCAACTCGCCTGCTATTGCCACTGCTGCGGTGTAGTTTTCTTCCTTTCCCATCCACGCAGCCAGCACTGAGGCTTGCAACGACCGACCAAAGGAGAAGCTTAAGATCCAGGGACAAGTCGTGAGGGAGGGACGGAAGGAGGAGGGAGCTCGCTTGGCGAGCTGGTTGATTAGGGTCAGATTTTGCGTGGCTTGTTCTTCAGTTTGTCCCCCTGGTGAAGAGAATAGTTGGGCGGAAGAGGAAGCAAGAAAGTGCAGTGTGAGCGTTGATCAAGCAGTATTTATAATGACAGGGAAAGCCAGGGAAAAGACACGATATGAGAGCAAAGAGGCGATAGAGGCTCCAAAAACAAAGTGGAGCAGATGGTGCCTGCACACCCACCCACCTGACAAAAACATAATGCCGGGGACAGCAGGTGGGACGCGTCTCCGCAGGACTTCCAGCGTTCGCCGCGCTGCCTCTTCTGGGGTAGGCCGCTCTTCTGGGGGGCTATCGACTCCTGGCATGATCATTTGGGGCTTGAGCAACGTGCTGTTGATGGCAAGAATAGGAGGGGAGGGTAAGCGATGATAGGAAAGATAAGAGGAAGTTCTCCCCTCCGTCCTATCCATCCCTATCCCCCTCCCCTCCCTCACATACCCTTCCAAAAACACCTTTGCTTGCGCCATGGTGTAATAAACCTCGCTCAACGCCGCCTCGGTCACCCTCGCAAACGTCTCCGCAGTGTGGCTTCCCTCAATCAAAATTTCCGGCTCCACAATGGGCACAAGCCCACACGCCTGGCACACTGCCGCGTACCTCGCGAGCTCTGCACTGTTGATCTGCATGCATGCGCGGGTGGGCAACTGTGCCGTCTCATCGATTCGGATGACAGCCCGCCATTTCGCAAAGCGCGCGCCTTGCGCATAAAACCCTTTGCAACGTTCCATCAGGTCGTCCATGCCTGTGGTATGCGTCTCCCGCGGAGAGTACCCCAAGGGTTCCAAGCCGGTGTCAACCTTAACGCCGGGCAGGACGCCCTTGCTTTGCAACAATGCGGGAAAGAGACGGCCTTCTGGGTCCTTGATTGCTTTCTGTCCAAGTGTCTCGGAGAAGAGGATGGCACCACTCAGGTACTCCCCCATTTCAGGGTGACCAAACAACACCTCACGGTAAGCCCGTCTCGTCTCTTCATCATTGACCAACCCGGCGGCCACTAGGCGCTTGCCCAGAGTGGGCACGCTTTCGTCGGCGGCCAGCAGACCCCGCCCGGGACGGGCCATTTGATTCGCGATTGTCTCGAGGGCGTCCTTTTGCTCCTGTGTCAATTGTGTAGCCAGCTTGGCGGCCTCCACGAGGTGCGTGTGATAGGCCTCAAGGCCATGCGAGGAGATGGATACCGGAGCGGGAGCCGTCACAGGAGGAGAGGGAGCTGTGGCCGAATTGGAATCGGACTCGGAGGAGGAGGACATGATGATACTGTGCGGGCTAGAGGAGGGTTGGGTTATGGAATTAGGGCGGCGATGGCAGCAATTCTGACAAACTTTGCGTACGGCTGACAATAATAAAGATCGAGCAATGCGAGGTGATGGGGGCGTTAAAATGGCCGTGGTTATGGCAAGGTGGTGGTGTGAGAGGAGACGTCAAAGCAACACAGGAGGAAGAGGAAGGCATGGCGGCGTTGCTAGACGCGCTGCCTATACTATGTTGGGTTTCATCACTCTCTATTCACCACCACGCCGCACAACCATGCCACACAGGCACTGGTCGCAAGACCTGATACTTCGTCGATTGACCCCCTTCTCTGGACAATTTGGGCTGCCGTATCTCTCACTCATCCTTTCTCTGTGCTGATCCCGACCCTGCAGTCGTCAAGGCATGTCATCCTTAGCCGCGGCGCAAGCCGACGGGTATTACCGTCCCCCAGACTGGGATGGCAAGGCTTCCTTGAACAAGATCACCGGCTCCAAAGGTGTGTGGTACTATGTGTGATGTGGTGGTTCCAGGGTCTGAGTATCAGATTTGTCCCTCGGGACTGACCCTATCCCTCCACCAATTTTAAATCCCCTCCTACAGGCCACAACCAGTTCACACAAAAGGGTGTGGTCCGCTTCGAGCTTCCATACAACAGCTGGTGTTTGAAATGTGAATCCCACATCGGCAAGGGCGTGCGCTTCAATGCCACAAAAGTGCAGGTGCGCTCGTGTGAAAGGTTGACAATGGTTACTCCGCGTGTGAGTGTATGTGTGAGATGTTCCTTGTATATCTTCTATTTCCCGCGCATCCCTTGCAATACATATGTTGTGTCCCTCTGCCGCAATTTTTAGGCCTCACGGGTGCTTTCCCTATTCTCCCTCCCTCGCCCCCCATCCCTCCTCCCTCTCTTGAAGGCCGGCAACTACTTCTCCACGAAAATTTGGGAATTCCGCATGAAATGTGCCACGTGCAAGAATCTTCTCATCATCAGGACGGACCCGAAGAATTGCGATTACGAGTTTGTGGAGGGGATCCGGAGGCGCGAGCAAGAATATGACGCAGAGTCTATTGGCTTGCCTGTGTTGTCGGTAGAGCCTTCTGGAGCTGCCGGAGGTGTAGAAGGGAAAGGAAAAGCAGGTGTTCCTATATCAGCCAATGCGCCTCATGCGGGTGTGTCGGTCGATCCGTTGGAGGTCTTGGAGAGAAGTAAGGACCACAAGCGACAGATGAATGCAGCAGCAGCCCGATTGCAGGAATTGATGGACGCAAACAACAGGCTAGAGGCAGATACAAGTGGAGTGAATCGGCTCATGCGGACGAAATTCCGCCAAGAGAAGAAAGTGTTGCAGGAATTGGAGGCCGAGAGTGCGGCGAAGGGTTTTCGGTTTCGAATGTTGCCTGCCAGTGAGGAGGATGGGAAGGAGGGGCCGGCTGTGTTGCTCGCGGGAGGGTCGGGCGGACTGACCCGTGCTCGGCGAGAAGGGTTTAGGAAAGGGGCCAAGGCAAAATTCACCAGTATTATGAGCTCATCGATTTTCGATGGGGATGGCAGTTCGCATAAGAAACGCGACACTCAGTCGTCGTCGTCATCGTCCGCGTTGGTGGTATTGGGGCGGCGGGGGAGCAGCAGTAGGAGTAGCAGCAGTAGAGACCTGCAGAGCAAGGCGGTGGTGGCTGCTGACGCGAAGAAAGCTTTAGCTGTCAAGCGCGCCAAGTTGGGCATTAATCCGGCAAATTTTAGTGTGCCCTCTACTGGTAGTTCGTCGTCTGTCTTGTCGACAGTGGTTGCGCGAAAGAAAGGCTAAGATACACCTGGGGGCTGGAAACCTTGTACATTTTTGTAAGAACACATGTATTATTAAATGTATTAAAGCTCTAAAAAGTCAAAGAAACAAAGGCACACGCATGTGTTATATATATATATCCTGGAAAATAACATACCATCATGGGCTCGCGCGCAACCCAGCTTCAACAAGGCCTCGCCAGCCTCACTTTGCACTTGATGCTGTTGCTTCCAAGTTCGTCCCGCTGCATTGAGGTCGGACAAAATCCAACTCCGGCAAACAGACACTTCGCCCGTAAGCTATGAGGTGACCTCTTCATGGCCTACCTGGGGCGCTGTGATGGGGAGGCCAGTGGTCGGGTTCTCCATACGACCTACACCGCGGCTTTCGTCCAAGATGGGTATCACTCACGAACACCATACCTCACACCCACACACAGGCGCCATGCCGCAGCCGCTGCCGCTGCCGCAGTCGCAGCCACCTTTACCGATGCAGTGCCAGCAGAAGCAGCAGAAACAGCAGCAGCAACAGCAGCCAGTGACCTCTTCACGGACCGGCAGTCCAAATCCGCAGCGGCGCGCCCCTAACCGAGCCGCTGCCGGTACTGCTAGCACGAAGAAGAGAGGACGCCAAAATCCGTCGATGCGCAGGAATTTGCTGCCCGCGGACTTCTTAAAGGATTACGAACTACCTCATGGTGGCGATTTGGGCAGGGGGGCGTTTGCCGTGGTGCGGCGGTGCATCGAAAAGAAGACGGGCTTGGAGTGGGCTTCCAAGATCATTGACCTGCGCCCCATCAAGATGAAGGGCGCTTCGGAGATGCGACTCGACCGTGTCATGCGCGAGGTGACTATCTTGAAGAGCGTGGCGCACCCGAACATTGTCAAGCTGCACACGGTGTATGAGAACTCGAACACCCTGGTCATCGTTATGGAGTTGATCAGGGGCAAGGAGCTCTTCTTTGAGATCTTGGAGCGTAATCACTACTCCGAAGCAGACGCCCGTCCCATTTTCCTGCAGCTTGCCGAGGCTTTACGGTACCTCCACAGCCATAATATTGTTCACCGAGACGTCAAGCCGGAAAACGTCCTTTTGGCCGTACCCTCCCCCGAATTCCCCTCATTGTTGACGGCAGAAGGAGCCTCTGCAGCCGGGGCGAGAAAAGCGGGAGGAAGGGGTGGAGCACGACGAGGCGGTGACGGAGGAGAAAACCAGGAGGTTGTGGTCAAGTTACTGGATTTTGGTTTGTCAAAGCTGATTGATCCTTCGGGGGTTGGGAGTGTCGCGGAGACTTTCGTCGGGACCCGGGCGTATCTCGCCCCCGAGGTGGAGTTATTGGCGCATGGGCAGGGGAAGGCTTCAGGGTTCCCGGCGGATTGTTGGTCGTTGGGAGCGGTCTTGCATGTGATGCTGGTTGCGAAATTTCCGGAGTTTGATGTGGTGCACCGCGTGGATGAGGACGGGACATTAACGCCGTTTAGTGGAGTCTTGAAGGTGGAGGGTCTTGGGCTCTGGGACCACCTGTCCCTTGCTGCCAAGGACATGATTAAGAGATTGATGACGCCCAATGCCGCGAAGCGATTGACGATAGCCCAGGCCTTGCAGCATCCCTGGGCAAAGGGGATGGATGACTTACCTGCAGATTTTTATAATACGGCCCAGGGGCAACCCCAGCAGTTCCAGCAGCGGTTTCCCACGGGGGAGAAGCACACCCATCATTCCCACATGCAGCAGCAGTATTATGCCCGGCAGGAAAGGGAGGAGCAGCAACATCGGGAGGTGCGACATGAGGAGGAAAAGAAAGCGTATCAAGTGCATCCGCAGCAGCAACATCAACAACGAGCCCTGCAGCAGCAGCAGCAGCAGCAGCAGCAGCAGCAGCAACACCCTTACCTACACCCACAACAACCAAAGGATATGGCCGGGGTCCCCACCATTGCTCTGGGCCGGACTATGGGCCGTGATTCCTGCATGAGCGAAGACCGTGCTGCATTTGGTGGTATCAGCACTTATCCCGGCCGCACAGACACCCGGTCTCTCAGCAGAGCACCTGGTGACCCCCCTCCATTCGGCACTGGAGCAGGGAAAATGGACCATATTCTCCCCCAAGGTCCAGGCAGAGGCCATCATTCAAACAGTGTTACTAGTGGTGGAGGTGGTGGGCACAGCGGGAACAGTAGTAGTAGCAGCAATAGCAGTCTCACCGGTACGATGCCTTCTTCTCTTCCTCCCCGCCCCCCCCACGTGGCGCCCGACCCCATTGCCACTGCTCCTGTCGAAGTAAGGCTTGGCCTCCTGGTCAAGGTTCAACGATGGATCGCGCAGAGCCTGGGCGTGGCTTTTGATTTAATTGTATCAAAAAATGGGCTTGTTGCATCCGAGATCGCCTGCTGTGTGCGCACCGGGGCAGTGGTCTGTAGACATGAGCTGCATCTCACGGTGAAACTCTTGCGGAAAGTGCACGAGGTAGCCGTGTTGGTCCTGTCCATCTTTCCTGATTTGACTCTGGCCTTGAAGGAGGGAGAGCTGGCATTGGCCCAGTCGTTCTTTCTGTCGATTCGGCAGTGGTTGAGTGAGATACGGAGGGAGGTCCAAGACGTCCAAAGGAGCAATGAGCAGGCGACCGTGCAAATGTCGAGAATCATTAAGAAGGCCGCAAAAGAGTTAGTTGGGTCACACAAACTGGTCCAGTACAGGGAGAGGGAACGGAGGAGCAAGCAGTGCCGGTCTTCCCCCAGGGGAGGAGAAGGAGGCGAGGGAGGATGCTCGGAGAGTTGTCAGCAGCGTGGGAAGGAGGGAAAGGAGGAGATGGTGTGCAAGGGAGAGGACGGGACGGGAGGAAAGAAGAAGCAGTGTAGGGAGGAGGGCAGGACGGGGAAAGATCGCCACGCCTTAGGGGAAGGATGTGGCTCGAGCCAGCAGCTTAAGGGAGATGCGAAGGGGAATCATGATGACTGTGGAAGAGGGAAGCAGTCTCTGCGAGAGCAGCAGCGACAGCAGCGACCGCATAAAGAGGAGCAGCACGACCAAGAGAAGGAAGGGCACTTGACGGATGAGCAGATTTTGGAGTCATTGCTGCCATCGGTGCATTGTGACGAGACATATGCGATTGAAGGAGAATACGATGCGAAAGTGGACGAGCTTGCTTACGTGTTGAACGATTTGTTGCCTGCTGAGGCTGTGGAGCCTTTGAGGGTGATCGGGGAGACACCGGGGGCCATGAGGCAGTTGGAGGATAAGCAGATTAGTCAGGTTATTGTATGTTTGCAACGCCTAGATCGTATATTGAACAGGCTGGACTCATTTTGGGAACGGTGTGAGTTGGATTTGGATTTGATCATCCGGAGGGGCGAGCACATCCGGAATTTGATTTCGACTGCTCATAGCCCCGATACGGTGGCGAGGTTGAATGGCAGGTTGTCAGAGTATGCGGTCTTTTGGGGGAGGGTTTCATTGGCATGTGAGCGATATTTAAATGGGGTGTCAGAAACGACGGTGGCGACGCTCTATGACTTCATCGTGAACGAGGAAGATGCGACGTTGCCCAATCCAGATGGAGGGGGGATAACGGCGTGGAGGAGTGCGACGAATACGGATCACAGCACGGCAAGCCATACGAGCTTCGATATGGATCAATCGTTTGAGGGGGAGTCGACGGCGGGGGAGTTAAGTGGAGGGGAGGATTTTGGAGATGGGTAAGAGAGAGGGGGTATAGAAGGGAGGAATTGGTCGGTAGGGGGAAGAGGCTGTCATGTCTATCTTTTCATTTAAACCGTGACTAATAATTTTGGCTAAGCTCGGTGTCTTCCTATTACATTTTTGGTTCTGTAAATATATCAGAAGCGGGGCGTTGGATTATAGGGAATAGACGGTTTTTACGGGGCGTTGGATTATAGGGAAGAGACGGCTTTTACGTCTGTGTAGAGAATCAAACAATGTTGGTGAAATTGGAGACGTATGATAGAAACTTGGTGGAGATACACAGCTTAAAATGTGAACAGATTGAAGAAGAATTTAGAAGATGTTCGTGAGGGGACACATGTGGGTATCATTTATCTAACTTTAGTGGATCCATTAAAAAAAAATGATTACGATTTCGCTTGTTGGTGGTCCTGCTTGAGATTTTAAAGCTTGTCCAAATATTTTTGCTAAGCTTGTGTCTCGCTTTATCCCTTTGAGGATGTTGAAGGTGTAGAAGCGTGTTTTCGTCGGTCTATGCCCTTTTGTTTGTCGCCTATCCGCCTTTCTTCGTTTTGCTCATGAAGAAGGCATGATTCTCCCAATGAATTTAGTAGATGGCGTACGTCAACTTTCGTGTCTGTTGTTTTTCCTCGTCCTGAAAGCCTGTCCCGCTGGACCATAGAAAGTTCGACTACCACCACCAGCAGGGCTTGAAGCATGATGACGACCTTGAATCTCGTGGGAAAGCTGCACAATTGTGTTAGCTTTATTTCTGTCTATTACCCTCGAGAGATCACAACTGAGCATTCGCCACCTTGCCTTTTTGCGTCTCTCACCGGGAGCATGACTCATAATCATCCGCCAATCGAGGGTCAAAGAGGCATGCATTGCTCGTGTAGCTAGTCTTTCGCGACTCTTTATCGGAAATCATGCAGCATCGGTATCGATACTCAACTCACCGTCGATTCCCGACGTATTTTACGTCCCCAGCAGAGCCGCTGCAAGTAACCGCCACAAATTCAAAACCGGCGGGTTCGTGCGCGCTGGTCACACACTGCAAGCATACAGTGTCCCGGTCATCGAGGCACCGTACAAATGCTTAATTTGTAGTTGGCTCCAGCAGGCAGGCTTTCGGAAACAACTAGGGAACCAAAGCTCACCGGAACTCATCATCGCGTCTCGGCGAACACAATCAGTCAGGGTCAATCGAGACACAAGCCACCGCAGCGAGAGGAAGATGAAAGACGACCCGTTGTCCTTCAAGGTGTAAGTAGCCGTGTTTTGTCAGTTCGCTTGTTTGACCATCCGAGGTCCGCTTGTCTTCCCTCAACAACTGTACCAGAGCCACTTGCTTGCCTCGTCCCCACCACATCACTCATGCCTCATTCCCCCCTCCCTTCTTGCCCCCTTCAGACTGAATGTCTTCAATGACTTCCTTCACCTCCCCATCGTTGACGACTTGATATGGCACCTCTACCACATTATTCGCCTTCTCCTTTGCCCTCTTGGGGCCATTGGCGTGCTGCTATCCTTCCTTATCAAGCTCTGTTCAGGCGCCTTCATCACGCGCTTCGAGGCCCCGGAAGGACGTGCTATTCTTGTGACAGGCTGTGACTCGGGGTTTGGATGCGATTTTTCTTTATCACTGGTCAAGAAAGGATGGAAGGTCTATGCCGGCTGCTTAACCCCGCAAGGCGTGGCTGCGCTTCAGACCAGGGCGGCCGGCAGTGCGGGAACCATGATAGCATTGCCGATGGACGTGACAAAGCAGGCGGACATTGACCGTATGGTAAAAAAGATCAAGGAGGAGTGCCCGAAGAAACTTTTTGCGGTGGTGAATAACGCTGGGGTGGGTCAGGGAGGTCTTGTGGATTGGACGCCTTTGGAGTCCTATCGCAAGACGCTGGAAGTGAACCTGTTTGCCATGATCGCAGTCTGCAAGGCTTGCCTGCCGTTGTTGAAGGAATCGAAAGGTCGGATTGTTAATGTTACGAGCATTGCCGGTATCTTTTATGGCGCTCCCTGTATGAGTGCCTATGCAGCCTCCAAACACGGTACGCCGGAGACCAGCATAAAAACAACCACGCCGCTGCTGCTGTCTTTCCTGATTTATTTTATTAATATAATTTTTCTTCATCTCTTTCCACAATTGCCATAGCTGCCGAGGCCTTCACGACATCGCTTCGCTTCGAGATGGAAGGATGGGGAATCAAGGTGAGAAGGACGAGGAAGCAAGGAAAGTTAACAAAATCAGGGGGAATGGAAGGGGAGACATATGTAAGCCCGGAAAAAGCCCGTTTCATTCACCCACCCCGCTTTCCCTTAATTCACCCACTAGGTTATCACTATTAACCCCTCTTTTCACCGTACGCAAATTGCGACGGGCGCCGCGGCCACGCTCAAGACCTCATACGACGCCCTGGACGACGTCACCAAGGCAGAATATGGGCCGGAGTACCTGGCGGCCGTGCAGAGACTGACATCGGACCACACGGACGGTTGCTGGGACCCAAGTCACGTGGTGAATGCCTTGATGAAGGCCACCACTGCGGTAATGCCACGCACTCAGTATATCGTTGGGGCGGACGCTACCTTTTACTTACTGCCTCTCATGAATCTACCTACCCCGGTTGTTGAAAAACTAATGACTGTGTCTCTCCTTAAGGAGTTGGTTCCTGCGAGGGAGAAGGCGGCACTTGCTCTGCAGAAGAATGCGAAGGGGAAAGAGGGAAAGAAGACGAAGTAGATAAATCGGTGGCGATGAGCAAGAGACAGGATGTTGGAGGTGGGAAAGGAATTTAAAATGGGCCCTCCTTGTTCTTGCCCTTTTTTCTCGTTGATGGCCAAAGAGGGGAAAGGGATCAATCAATAATCAAACATTCGGTAAATATTGTACCCATTCTTCCTCCCTTTTCTACTGCACATGCACAAAGAGGCAGCAATCCATTGACACTTTTATACAGAAATGTAGCCTTGCATATACGTACGTACATACATGTAGTCCCATCCCAAAGGGACTTCGAGCTATCAACGAGTGAGAGGAATACACACTTTCGCGAGATTTCTGAAGCCCGAATAAGCTGAAAGCCAACCCAGGAATGAGAAAGTAACAACTGCGAACGAAACCAGCAGAGAGAGACAAAGGAAAGAAAAAACAGATACCGAAAATAAGGAAGATATGCGTGTATGACTTTGCCTTTACCATCTTCCCTATTTACATGCTTTTTTATTACACATCTCGATTTCTCTGTGTTAATCCCCATCTGGTCTTTCTCCACCCTCTTCTCTACATTTCCTTTTCCCCTATACTTTCTCGTGCCGTGGGCGCCCAAAAACAGCCCACAGCACAATGCGTTCCTGTTCTTCTCTTGCCTCCGCCTCTGCCATCTCTCCTCCTGATCTTCTGGTCATCTCCCCTCCTCCACCACCCTCCCGCCCTAAGTGAGCCCGTAATGTCTGTTTGACATCTGCATGCATCTCCTCCCTCAACCCCCGATATGATCCCCGCCAACTCCGCACCGCTGCCTGCTGCAACATGCCTTCCACCATTCCTACCAACGCCTCTTCTACCACCACCCCCAGAGCCACCAACGCAGATTCATCCAATTGCCCGAGCACACAAAAAGGGTCACTGTGGTTACCGTCTAATTTTTGTCGCTGCTGATGCTGCTGCTGCTGATCGCTAGCACCACCATCAGTCCCGGCATCCGCCGCCGTCGTCCTCCTTCTCCCTCCAGTATTTCCACTCATCGTTATGCGCATCTTTTCCGTGGCTGCTTTCTGCAAGTACACCAACAATTCATGGGCGGGCAAACAAGGGGTAGAGTTAACCTCGTGTTCCTCTCGGTCCACTGTGTCCTCGATAACAGCTTGACTTGTGCGGTTGAGAGTGCGGCTCTCCCAGCCCGAGCGCAACTCCTCCTCCCGCCGCAAGCCCCGAAAGACGGAAGCAGGAAGAGATTGTCCGTCGTCCCCTTCCTCCTTTTTCCTCCTTTTCTTTCCCATCTCGCCCTTACACTTTCTTGCCATACTTTCTTTGTCCTCCTTTGCCTGCTTCTGGTCCTGCTGTTGCTTTCGCTGTTGCACCAAAAGCATGGCCTTGAAGAACGCCCGCTCCTTTTCCACTCGAGGAGCCAGCTGATTAGGTGCTGCTCCCAAGCTTAGGTCGCACCCACAGTGCTGTGCAATACACAGAGTACACACGCGGCAGATGGCGGACTCCACACACACCTGGGCAAAAGCACAGCCCAACCGCTGCTGATTTCGAAGAGAGGGGTCTGTGGCTGTGCGTTTGTCATATAAAGGCAAACACCACTCAATTGCTGGCTTAGTGCTGTTGCCGCTGCTGTTATTACTGCTGCTGTTTCGGGTAGTGGCTACCAAAGGATTGGAAGCTGCGAGGCGCCGATTGAGGGCATGGGCACGTGGCACAGCCATAGACTCCAACGATGACAATAGATTTTCTAACGCGACCTTGGCGGGAGTACGAGCAGCAGGAATGGCCGCAGAGCCACCAGTAGAGCAACCAGCTTCAGCTGAAAGAGGAGGGAGGGGCATGCCGTGCAATTCTTGAGCCAGGGCATCACGGACTACCTCACTAGAAAGGACCGACAGGAGCTCTTGGACCACAAGAGGGTGGATTGCGACAAAGGTGGGTGACGCAATCTGTGGACGCCCATTACCCCTAAGCATGTCCACATGTACCCCTCCGGGCAAGCAAGCCACGCTGCTGCTGTTGCTGTTGCTGTTGCTGTTGCTATTGCTGTCGCTACTGCTGCTGTCTCCTCTTCCGGCAGCCGCAGCAGCAGCAGCAGCAGCAGCAGCAGCAGCACGGCCGTTGACGACGTTTCCTTGGATCAAAAGGGATTTGAGCATTGACACGAGGGGTGCAGTGAGCTTCCGCACGGCCAAACACACCGGACCAGGTTGCAACCACTTTACATGTAGGGGTATCCCTAAGGACCAGGGCATCATTTCCATTGCCGTCGACTCTCCCTTCTCCGAGTCCTCATCTTCGTCCCCTTGTTGCTGCTTCTGCTGTATCGCTGACTTCTTTCGCTTTCTCTCCTCGGTTCGCCGTCGAACTGGAGGTAACCAAGCAGCGGCCCGACGTTCATTATATTTGACTAGAGCGCAACAGGCTACTGCTTGTCTAATAACTTGTTGGGCTGTTGGAGGGCTTAGATTGCTGATGAGCTCCTCCAGCTCCGGCAGCACCAGCACTTCAGCTAGCCCGTCCATGACTGTTTTGGTGGAAGAGGAAAGGGAAGAAGGAGGGAGGAAAAAATATTCTCCCACAGAAGAGGTGGTGGTGCACGTGGTGGTGGTGTCGGAGGAGGAGGCGGCGGAGGGAAAACGGGTATGCACACCGAGCAGGAGCGGGGACGTCTGTGGACGACCAGAGTGTTGGGAGACCATGAGGTTGTGGATGACACGCCGAACGCCCAAGGCCAGAGCAGTGCGACGCTGGTGCTCACTCTGTGCCCCACTCGGTCCCTGCTGCAGTTGTTGTTCTTGGCGCCCGTGCCCCCGTCTATCCTTTCCACGCCACCCTACCGGTCCGATGTATCCCCCTGCCTCGAAGTATTGCCCTCCTGCCAATGATTTTACCACTTGCAACCGACGATACCAGACACTCTCCTCCTCCTTCTGCTTCTTATCAACCTCGCCTCGTCTTCCATCTCTACCTTCACCTAGCAGCGCTGGCCCTCCATTCTTCCTCTTGCCTTTCATCTTGCTCTCCCACAACAAGAGCTCGTCACACATCTCCTCCTCCAAACGCCTGACAACCGCCAGGCGCCTTTTCTGAAACTCCCTCGCTCCCATCACAAACTCCACATGCTGCCGCAATGAGTCTTCTCTATAATACACACATCCTTTTCGCACACGCATCATATGAGGAGGCGGCGCAGCTGGTAACAAATGGGGAGGTAGAAAGAAGGTGGCTTCTGCTGCCGTCCTCGAGAACCAGCGGGTGTGAGCTTTAGCAGCAGGAAGGAGGTCACGAAGCGGCACGGGAGCATTAACGAACACCTCCTCCTCCTTCCTTTCCTTTTGTGTGTCCTCGTCCTCGCCCTCGCCCTCTGTCGCTGCCTCTTGCAACTGTCGCAGCACCCGTTTCTTTTCTTCTAGTTCTTCCATCGCACATTCCACCTTCACTCTGTATCTCAAGAAACCTTCGAGCCCTCCGTGCTTCCCCACCGCCCGCTGCAAGAATCTTCTATTCCTCTTTCCCCCTCTCTCGACCCCTTCCTCCTCCCCCCCCTCCTCCATACCCAACATCACCCTCACAAACCCCTCGCCTTCCTCCTCGCCTTCCTCCTCCCCCTCCTCTTCCTCATTCCCCATCTCCTCCCTCAACCTCTCCCTCCTCTCCACCGTCTTATAAGCCACCTCTTGCAAAGCTTTTGAGTCCAACCCCTTCCTCCGCAGTGCAAACGGCCATCCGTGCATGACACAGGCATTCGAAAACACCTGTAAATCTCGTTCATTAAACAAATCGCCGGCCACGCCAGTATGGCTCGGGTCGAGGCCAGGGAGACGGGGAAGGAGGGCGAGCTCCGCAGTGCTGAGATTGAACAATTCTTGGGCCATCACACGCGTTACCCTACGGAAATAAGGAAGCGAGCGATGGGAAGAGAGGGGGGCATCAGGTGGATTAAAAAAAAAAGAAAAAGTGTGAGCACCTCTTAATCCCACTCTTATGGGAAACAAGGTTTCCCTCCTTCCCTCCCTTCCCCCTCACTCACCACTTCACGCCCACCAAATCCGAAACCGATGACATGCTTCGACTCGCATTATACGTATCCGTCGTCGTCTGATGCCAGCCGAATGCACTCCCTTCCACACAGTCCACCAACCGTTCGTCACCCTCCCCGCCCTCCGCCCCTTTCTCTACTGCTTCTTGATACCTCTCCTTCACCCACTCAACCCACAATCCTCTCTTGCGGGCCTTTCTCCTATACTCATTGTATCGTCCCTTCTGCAATTTCTTTGCCAACGCTACCACCGCACTCTCTTTCACCAGCACCCCGAAATCAAATGCTGCCCCTGCCTCTCTCCCTCCCTCCCCTTCCTCCATCGGCACGACGTATCTCCTCAACGGTATTTGTTTCAGCTCCATCCAATTGAGCTTGAATCCGGCCAAAGCTGCAGGGACGGTCCACCACCTTGTCCGTCCGTCCCCCCCTCCCTCCCTCCCGTCCTCGATTTGAATGTTAACCAGGGCAGAAGGGGAGTAAGCGATGTTCTTCCGGGAGGCCCAAAAAGCTTGCCTGGCGCGAGCGAGGCGTTGAGGGAAGGAAAGAGGAAGGAGGGGAGAGGCATGTCTGACGTTGGCCTGCGTGAATAGTGTGGAAGGAGAGGTTGGTGTGTCGGGTGTAGGGCCAGAGAGGAGAGGGCGTGCATGCATACATCGAACACACATACACACACACTCTACAAATCCCATGATTCAATCACGTACCAGCAATTCATCCGCCTCTAAGCGTTGTCTTAGAAACCCACTCCGTCCATATTTTGCAATAGCCGCCTCAAGTAGCTGAACCTCGGGAAAGAGCGGGCCTTGCAGCTCACCACTCCGAAATCGAAAAACGTCTGCTTCCAATGAAGAGCCTTCGATGGGAACTGGCCCTCTTTTAGCCATGGGTTCTGCATCATTATGCATTGCGAGAAGTTCTGTTTGCAATGTGAGGTGGTGTGCGTGGTTTGGCGGGAACATTTGTGGGTGGACTCGAAGGCAGTGTCGAGGGTCTCAAGAGTGGATAGGAAGGGATGGCATTATTTACTATACGCGTACCTCGCTCGGTCAAAAAAAAATTGGCCTGTGCGGCGTCCAAACTCCACCTTATATGTGCATAGAAATGATCAGAAGAGGAGAGAAGAAACATGTTGTGAGGAATGACCCGAGAACTAGCTGGGGACGTCGACAAATCCTTCTCTCCTTCCCAAACGTACCAGCGCGTCGGGTGCGGGCGTAAGAGTGCAAAAAGCACCAAGGCATCGTTGCCAGCGGGATCCTCGCCGCCTTCAACGGCCCTTTTTCTGAGTACGGTCCTGCGGGCTTGCATGGATACCCGGTGTGGCTGCAAAAATTGGGCTTCCATGGCGGCCTCGAATTGCTCCCCCGTCATGAGGTTAGGCATGGCCACGTCGTGCTCGTATTCGACAACCGCCGGGCCCGTGTATTCTTGGTCCTGCTCCTCCGCATCCTCCTTCTTTTTCTGCTCCTCCTCCAGGAAGACTTCGTGGACGAGAATTTCGTCCTCACCCTGGTCGTTTACCTCCTCTCCCCCTTGCAGCTCCTCACCCCTCCCACCGCCAAGATCCGCCAGGGTTGATAATACTTCCTCCTCTCCGTCCTCCGAGAGCATCAGGATATCCTTCAGCAGCCCCCTGTCGTTGTATTAGTGGAGATGCAGTCTAGACGTGAGATCGAGGACGTAAAGTGAGCATCCTAGCATCCTCCTGCCGCTTGCCAAACGGCACTCGCTCGCTGTCTTCTTTATTTCTCATTTCTCGCTCCGTCTCCAAAGTTGTCGAGACATTTACACACAATCTCTCCATCCACATTTCGACAGATGGTGGTGCAAGATGACTACATCACAATCAAGGCGTACAAACCCCCGCCACAACAAATTGTATCAGGCAAGAAGCGCTGGCACGAGGCCTTGGCCGAAGCTGCCCAACACCAGCCGCGCGGCTCCGGCTACCTGAACGACGAGCAGCGGGAATGCATGATGCGCTGTATGGCGGCATCCCGGCGCACCTTTCGAGATGTAGCTATGTCGGTGTACGGAGGCGTGTTCTCGGATGTAGCACAATTTCTGGACGGCGGACGACGACGACGATCCGTTTGGCAGCGGGCAAGAGAGAAGCTGGCCTCGTCGTCTGTCGCCAATGCAGCCGGCAAAGCTATGGTTTATAGACAGCCCCACTCTTTCTCCTCGGCATTTCAACAAGAAACATTGTTCGATCGCAACCATACAGGGGATACCTCGACGCTCTTGCCTTGTGCGGTGATCTACCCCAACATGCACCCTACCGACCGACCAGAGCTCCTAAAGTTTCTCCTCTCCGCCGTGCAACAACACCAAGCAGAACAACCATTAGCGAGAGGCGGTGGGTTACCTCTCTTAGGGTGTACCATCCGTTCCACGCGACATACAACATTGGCGAGCATTCTCCGGGACTTGTACTTGCAGATTATGGCAGCCGTGGCCTCTATGCCGGTCAAGGCACGAGGGCAACGGAAGGGCGCGCAGCGTTTCCGTGTCGCGGCGGCCCCGCAAGGAACTTTGGGGGAGGTAATCTTGGCGTATCGGATGTTGGTGGATGAGTTGTTGACTTTGCAGCAGAGCTCTTCGTCAGGAGCAGGAGTAGGAGCACGAGCAGGAGGAACAGCGGCGGCAGCAGCACCTGTGGGAGTGAAGCCATGCCCGTCGTTGCTCTTGATGTTTGAGGATGTGGAAGCGCTGAACAATCGACTATTGGAAGACTTGCTTCGTCTGTTGGCGGAGGCCTCGGAATCCTTGCCTGCTCGGCTGGTTTTTCTGGTGTCGCCTGCTTTTTCCCTGGCACAGAATTTGGGGAATGGCGCGACGGCTACACTGGAACCGTCCACTTTCATCTTGCCTCCCGCTCATGTGTGCTTCGAAAAGGTACGTGACTGGTGCTCGAGGAAATATTGGTGTCTTGATGTGATTCCGCGCCTCGACACGTGAATTTGGATTTTACGCATTACAGCCATTCGCTTACTCTCTCTTCCACTCCCCCTCCCTCTCCCCCTCCCCTCTCCCCTTCCCTCCCTCACTCCGCCCCTCTAGCTGCTCCAGCACCTCTTTCTGGACGTGAATCTGCCTGTGATGGTCTCCGGTCAGGTCCTCCGGTTTTTCCGGGTCACGTTTTCGGATCTGCATTCGAGCATCATCACATTTATCCGACATCTTGACTTTATGTTGCGGGTTCACTTCACTCAATTGATGTCATTGTTGTGCATGATGCCTTATGACCTTGTTTCGGAAGAAGAGGCGCCGTTAATGGGTGTAGCTGCTGCTGTTACTCCTGCTGGAGGAGGGGCGGAGAGAGGGGAGGAATCCGTAGGGGAGGGCTCGCACTTGCAGGAGGACGGTAGAAGAGGAGGAGGAGGAGGAGGGGGAAAGGAGAAAACGAATGGCAACGGTAGCCACGTGACTCAAAGTCAAGCGCAGGTCTTAGTACTGACAAAAGCCGAAGGAGGAATCAATGACTCCCACAATCTGATGGTGCTCCGACACCTGGAGACGCTCACCAAGAATCCAGCTCTTCGCGCTCTGCTTGCCAAGCTCATGTCGCCCTCCGCCCTCTCTTCTGCTACTGCTACTGCTGGTGCAGCTGGTGCTGGTGCTACTGCTGCTGCGGGTGCTGGTAGCGGCAACAGTGGCAGCAGTGGAGAGAGTGTTGGTGGTGATTCGGCGTTCTCGATGGGAAGGGCAGATGATCGAACTCGGCATTTTCAGTGTTTGCGTATTTTGGTGCACCATCAGGTATGTGGAGAGTGTCCGCTGGTTAGGGGAGCGGGGAACAGAAGAGAAGTTGGAAGAAGAAGCGGGAAATACCTTGTCTCATTTTTAATGAGCTGCGCCTCCGGATAGAGCCAACTAGACTCATCCTATCTCCCTTCATTCCTTCCTCTCGCTTTCTCACCCTCCTTTTTCTTCCTCTTTTCCCTGCACACCATCAGCTGGCTGGCCGCTTCGAACTCCGTCTCGGCTGCCACCTAATCCATCAAGTCCTCCAAAGGTGTCACAGCAGTAGCAGCAGCAGCAACAGCACCAATGATGATAGGACTATTCGTAGCGGTAGCAATAGCAATAATAGCAAGAGCAAAAGCAATGGGGCCAGACCCCCTCCTATAGACATGTTGATTCTGCTCGAGATTCTGTTGGACCACGAGAGGCCGCAGCGGTGGGAGAAAATTGAAGCTTTGTTGTGGGATGGGATGGCGGCATTATCTTTGGAAGGAGTGGAGAGCTTAGTATTGGCGTGGTGAGTTTAAGAATGCGGGGGGGGAGCGGGGAAAAGCAGAAGGCCATAAATGGATATGCCACAAACCTCCCCCTTCCGTTCCCCTTCCCGCCATGCTGAAGCTCATCCTCCGCCTCCCTTAAACGCAAATAAATTTAACATACCGGCATCTTACCATCTCTTGTCTATATATTCCTCCCTTTTCTCGCCTTTTTTTCTCAGGTTGGAGCTCCTTCGGGTCTTGGTCGACCAAATGCCTCCCTACGTCCGTCGCTTTTCCAAAGCAATCAACGACTGGATCGTCCGAGTCCGTGATCTCTGGTTGCTACTCAAGGCTCTCGGCAAAGAAGTAGCAAAGCAAGCCAAGCGACAGCAGCAGCAGCAGCAGCAACAGCGACGAAAGAGTCTGAAGGTAGCCGCAGCTGCCACTGCTTCTGCTGTCACGGTGGCCGCTGCTGCTGGTCAGATTGACGGTGGAGGAGGGGAAGGGCAAGATGCAGAGGCGGCAACAAAAGCGGCAGCAGAGGGAGCAGCGGCAGCCGCGGCAGCCGCAATGGCAGCAACAGCGGCGGAAGAGGAAGAAAAAGAGGAGGAAGCACATCGACTCATGTATCGGACAAAACAGCAGGGGATTACGATAGACGCCCAATCTTTTTTGGCTGACATTATTTCACATTGCACTCAGACCTTGGCGCAAAGCTCGTCGTTTTTTAAAGATGCCTTTTGGTACCGCGACAGCCAGGCCATCCAAGAGGTGTTCTTTGCACAACCTCGGGCGTCGGCTGTGAGGGCTTTGAATGACAGTCAGAGTTACTTGAGATGTGCATGCTGTCGTCCCGGGGAGCTTGATCCCTCCATACCGGATATATGCATTGTATATGGTCTGTATGAAGCGCACCAAGGACGGACGATTAACTTACGAGCGTGGTTCGCGTCGTTTGTGGATGTCATTTGTGGGCAGGAAGAGAAGGAGGGGGAAGAAGAGGAGGAGAGGGGGAGAGGCATCCTGCGGGGGCGGAAAAAGTTTAAAAAGGAGAGAGGGATGGTGATGGGGCGGAATTTGAAGGCGCTATGGGCGAGATTCTTGCACGCCGTGGACGAGTTGGAACATTTGGGGTTCACGCGGCCGTATGGCAAGAAGACGGGGGACCGATCCAAACTGATTTTTGCCTACACTTTGTTGAGCCGCAAGCAAGGGGAGCAAGAGCAGCAGGAGGAGTTGTTGCAAGAAGTTTAGGCTGAGGAAGCAGATGAGTAAATGACTGAAAATTGTATGATAGGACTGACATAGCACGCTGAATACAAAGTAAAAAGCAAGTTACTAGCACTGAAAGCGCATGAGCTAAAGCTACCCGGCGTTTATTTCTACCTCCCCTGCTCTGCTTTTCAACTCGAGAAAACACAACCACCAAAACCATCACAGATAGTAACGTACTCAACACAAGCACAGAGACTACAAACACGAGAACCTGCTGGGGCCACCGCTGTGTCCCACCAAGGTCATGAGGAGGAGACCTGCGCTCCTCCTTGCGTTCTGCATCGGACTGCTTCTTCGTCAGCATGAGGCCGTGACGACGATGATGACTGCGATGGCCTCTACCTCTCGACCAGTCCAGGATAAAAGGATAAGGCAGCACACCTGCGTGTTCGTGAAATCCTTGTCCTTTTCCTGTGTGCGCCCTGCCGGTGGGTCTCTCCACCTCTGCTCCACCACTCCTCCCGAGGCCGATACCGCCCCCCCATTTCTCATGACAGAAAGCGACTTGGAGAAGACCACCAACCCAAGACCACCAGCATTATCGTCTTCGAGCACCTCGTTTCCTGCTGGAATTCCCGCCCAAATCATGGAACGCGTCGGATTTAAAGACGTCGAGATCCGGTTGCCTGAGACATTCAGTCCGCTCGAACGCGTGGCCCTCTCCGCCGAAGGGGATTTGCAGCGAATAATTAGTTCGTATTACAACGCTGCTGTGAGTGTGAGCATCAAACGCTGCAAGGAAATTGAACCAGGGCTTTTCGATCGTGAAGTGGACTTGTCTGTGATGGGTCGTGTGTTCTGCACGGCCACAAGTAGCCTGAGTCCAAAGACGCCGGAATGTGCGCATTTATTGCGGGAGAAGAGTGTGGGCCTTGGGCAGCTCTTTCGGTATCTACGTGTGTACCCAACGTTTCGTTTATTGGACGTGGGAAGGGAGGAGGGGGGGACAGGAAAGGAGGAAGGAGGAGGGGGGGTTTGGCGGTTGTATGAATTAGATTGTCCTGCGGTTATTAATTGTCGGATTCTTGAGAGGTTCGCGGGAGATACTTTTCATAGGCGGCGACGACGTTGGTCGGTGGAGGTGGGGAAGGATGGGGTGGAAGAAGAGGGATAGGATGTAGAGGAATGAGTGGGACGGAAACTTGTATAGGCGTGATGCTGAGGTCAAAATTCGCTTTGGACGGGCATGCGGGCGAGCGCGCGAAGGGATTTTGGTGTCCCTCAATTCGCTGGGGGTAACATGCACGTGACGTGACTTGAGATGGCCCGGGTTATGTTAGGCGAATGTGAACGGTACATCAATCTCCGTGATTTTTTCTTGAGTGATAAGGAGGCACTCTCTCACTGTCAAGGGGGGGTTACCTCAAACTTGTCATGTATGTACTTTGAAGATATCGAGGAGGGGGAGGAAGCCAGCAAAGCTCTTAGAGGAGTTGTAGTCTAAGTTAAAGAGATGCATCTTAAGTGTAAGTAGGACTAAACGCATCTTTGAACAGGCTGGTGCATGAAGCACACGAGCGTGAAGGCTATTATAGAGGAATGTCACAGAAACAAAAGTAAAAACAGAAAGCGACAAGAAAAGATAGGAGGAGATAAGATACTATTCGATTGTTGTTGGTGGTGCTCCCACAAACTCTTCATGCTTGAATGCCTTACAACCTCACTTCATACCTGCATGCCTTACAACCTCATACCATGTCGTGTGTGTGTGTGAGTGGTCACTGATGGAGTTTCTTGATTATTCCCGAGTGAAACTGTGGGGCCTCGGTGTCGAATGTTTGGCGTGATGAATTCATAAATTTTGGTTTTAATTGATGTGTGGTGGCTATTGACACGGCATCTTGGCCATGTACACGATATGCTATATAACACATTCCCTTTACAAACCCTCTTCTTCCTCCCTTCCTCTCGCATTATCCCGTTATCTGAAACCTCGATGTTTCACAAGCCCTCCACCTTTGACAGTTTTGGCCACGTCCACAGCTAACACGCTACAGGGTGCCTCCAGCGGGCCGCCCACCCCTCCCTCGTCCTGATTCAGAGACATATTCTGCTCGATCGTCAAAGAGGCGCCCTCTTTGAAAAAGAAACGCCAGTGTTCGTCGACATTGTTGTAGGCCTCGAGTTGCGCCTGAAAGTGGCCCGGAGAGAAGAGAGGGAGGATGGAGAAACGGTGCGTGGATGTGAGCATGGGCTGAAAATGATATATACAATGTGCGAGGAGGAAAAGTCACAAGCACCACTCAACCACTGAGGCTGGGACTTCGCGAGTCAATAACTAGGGAGGAGTCTATACGAGTCTCTTATAAGGCATAGACACGTCAACCTTCTCCTTGTCGCATCTTTATAAACTCACCCTTCCCTTGACCCGACATCCCATATTCCGCGCTTCCTCCGTGGCTTGCAGGATAGCCTAAACGATGGAGAAAGGGATCGTATGAAAGCCTACGTGAGATCCACGACATATTGTTGCATTGAATTATCTTTATACTTCTTATACTTTATTCTTACATGAAATCAAGCCCACCGAGCACAGCCACAATCATCAACAACACCGCCAACAAGGACCAGCATCTGCTCATCTCTCCCTCTTTTGTCCCTTCCTTGACTCCCACATTCAAATGCCACCAGAACCACAACTCTTTCCATATCCTTATCCTTATACCTTGTCAAATACCTCCATCGTTTCGGCCACCACGTGCTCGGGCAGCTCCTGTTTCTCCGAAAACTCTTCCAATGCCTCCGCTAATGCTTGGGCCACAGTTGTCTTTCTATAGAGAAACGCCAGATCCTCGCTCGCTTGTGTAGGTAGCTCCAGCTTGGCCAAGGCGGCGGCCAGCTTGCGCTCTTCCTTGGAGGGTTTCTTTGTCTTGTACATCTTGGCCTGGGGCTTGGCTTCGTCTTCATCGAGGGAAAGGAGGCCGCTCATGATGACGCCAGAGACTATGTTGCCGACACAGATGGAAAGCAACCGCCTGAAAAAACGTGCCCTTGCCCTTTGTGGAAAGGGGTGCAGGGTCGTTGGAGTGGTGGTTGTAGTGTGGCATGTGTTGTTACCAATTCAAGAACGCAGAGACTAACGGTGTACGGTCCAAGGAAAGGAAGGAGGTCATCTTGTGGATTCAGTCGGCGACGCGCTGTACTCCTTCTCTGCACATTTTATTCATTGCCCGATTCATTTTCAGATGAGTCCCATTCAGACATAACATCAGATTGGAAATTGCACCCCTTACTATGGTGCTACTCTGTCGTTTGCATGTGCATCGCTTGTCCTTTCCCGCAGCAAGACAATGACCAAAGAAAGCGGACACTTGCCTTCAGGCGTCGTCAACCCCCGAGTTAATATTACACCTGACCGCCCAACACAGCAATCAAGCCCACAAATGGCAGCGAGGGAAGGCACCAAAGAGGAGCGGCAACCCTTGCGGTCGGGCACCGAGGTTAAGCCTGTCTACTTCGTGCCATCGCGCTCGGGCAGCATGGGGGCCGCCAATGATGTAAGAAAGATGGGAAGGCGGGGTTGGAAGAGGAGACCGGGAGGAGGATAGCCCGGCGCATACACTGGCATGCGTACACCACTGTTGACCCCATCTCATCCACATACAGGGCCACGTGAATGGGCACGACATGTCTACCTCCTCTTTGTCTGGCTTGGGCACAAATGGTACGTGGGTGTGGAGCAGGAGGGCAATTGAATCTATGAATGTGCTGTGCGCCCTGGTCGGTCGCCAATTCACTTCCCTCCTTCCACCGTCACTTTTTAAAAAAACTGAAAATCAAATAATTTCTTTAACTCTCCACCAGCGCTTCTTGGGGGCTGGTGGCCATTCTCGTCGAGGGGCGGGGGCGGAGGTGGCTACGGTAGCTTGGGAGGCACACCTGGTGCACGAAAGATCCGCAAGGTGCCCGTCAAGGTTGAGCCCAAGGTACGCTGCTCTTAGTTAGAACATTCTTTTCAAGTGTAGCTGCTCGACACAGTACTCTCAACCCTCCCCACCCTCTCTCCTCCTTCTCCTTCCTAGGTCTTCTTCGCCAACGAACGTACTTTCCTCGCGTGGCTTAACATGGCCGTGACCCTCTCCTCCATCTCCATCGCCATCCTTGCCTTTGCCGACCACAACGAGTTCTCACAGATTTATGGCTTCATCATACTGCCGGTGGCTATATGTTTTTGTGTGTACGCGTTGCAGACCTACGTGAGGAGGTAAAAGCCAAAAGATTGTCTCTCTCCCCGATGTCTCTCTGTCCGAGTGTGATTATTTTTCAACCTTTGTTTTTTTTTAAAACTTCAAAATTTTGACGGAGGTGATGTTTTTATTGGTGGCAAGCCCTGCAGACTCGTGTCGAGGGGTGGATATGAAGCGAAGGAGGAGAAAGAGGAAGGGAGAGAGAGAAGAGGACTGGTTGATAGGATCAAGCTATTGCGGGTTTCATGTGTCTTGTCCATGGGTCTCCCCTTCCCTCCTACTCCGTCCTGACCGCTATTCCATCCTGGCCGAAATGATAACCAATGCCCTCTACCTCTTCCCGCCTCTTCCTCTTACAGGTCCTCCATGCTCCGCAATCGTCTCCCCGGGCCCTACGAAGATCGGATCGGCCCAATAGTTCTGACGGTGCTCCTGGTGCTCTCCATCTTAATCAACATGATCCTAAAAATCGTGGATATTTACTCGCCGTCTTCGTCGGGGGGAAAGGGCACAGGAGCGGGTGGAGGCAGGGTGAGGCCAATTAATTAATAGCGGAGGGTGGCTGGGAGGGAGGGAGAAAGGGAGGGAGGAACGGAGGGAGGAAGGGATGGGTTGGATAAAAGTCAATGAGGAATATGGGGTATCTTGTACGTACGCGAAGGAAGAGAAGGGGAAAATGGAGGAGGAGGAAAAAGAGGAAAAGGAGGGGGAGGGAAACCGGATGAAGGTAAGATAAATTGTCAAACGCCGGAGGAGGTTGAGAGGGGGTGCTGGTTGCTGAAGAAAAGGTTTGGATTAATATATTGGGGGCGTGGCACATGTGTACGTATGTTGAGGGGGGGGGCGCATGGGACGTGATGTCGAAGGGAGTAGAAATGAAGAAAAGGCAGGCTTAGGGAGAAGATATACACAATTCTACCGGAATACTTCAAAAAACAAATCCCTGGATTTGGGTGTCGCAGAGACAAGGGAAAGAGGGATGAAGAGGGTGGTTTGATGATGATGAAATAGAAAGAAGGAAAGCAAACGAGGTAAGCAGGTACACTTGTCATGACCTCACAAAATACATTCACCCATTCTGGTGGCGAAGCGAATAGAGCAGCCGTAGGCGTTATGAGTCGTTTTCCCCCAGGACTTCTGACGCTCATGATTCTTTTGGGGTTTTGGGGTTGTTTTATCCCTGTTGTTACTAAGAGGACGAGGGAGTCAAACGTGGTAAAAATGAAGAAAAAAAAAAAACACCGAATGCGGCGCACACAACACTATCTCCCCGCTGATGGACCGTCTAGGAGGGGACACACACCGCAGGCGAGTTACGACACACCACGACAACATTTACAGGATTACATCACGCAATGTTAAGCGGACGGAGTAGAGAGAGATATAGCTCTTCGACTCTGACTTCTTCTAGTCTCTCAGGTCGTCTGCACCGCCTGTCTGACCCGCCTGCTTGTCGCTTGTGTGTCCTGTGTCGCCAACATGCGCGTTGGCCTCCCCCTTTTCGCTTTCCCTTTCTTTATCTCTCTATCGTTCTCGACCCGTGTGTGCGGCTGTCCATATAATTGATCATCTCACCCCCAACCTAGATATATATCACCTTTCACCTCCCTATAAGAATCATCACTTATTTCCCCTGTATCTCCCTTTCCCTTTTCCCCTTTCGTTCGCTCCCCTTTTGATCATTCTACACATTTCCCCATTCTTTGGTTACTCGTTTGCTGCTGCGTCTCTGGTAAGACGGTTGTGATGCAATGGTTGCTTTCTTTCGTCCTTTGTCTCGATAACTCTGGCGTTCTTTCCTCCCACAAATTGTCCTCGTCGCTCCTTCGCTCCTTCACTCCTTGAATGTGTCTTTTCAAATCATTCGTCCACTCTTCTCTTTCACTATCACTTTCCCCTTTAAACCCCTTTGGCTGACCATAATATTTGTTCTTGTTGTTATGGTAAGCGTTGTGCGAATCCCCTGGGTAACACAAAACGTCTTCCTCAAAAACTCCTCATTCCCCCACTTGCATATATATCCCCATCCAACGCTCCCGCCCAGTGTGTTCAACGCTTAAGCAGGAGCTGCATTTGCGGCCCCATCAAAATGAAGGGGGCTGGGACTTCATTTTGGGGGTACTCCTGTGCATCAATACTCCCTCGTTTATCGCTAATCTTGGTGTGCTCGCTCTCCCTTTCTCTCGCACACTCCCTTTCACGTTCTATCCCTCTTAGACATGAACACATTTGAGACGATAACACGCCCTGGCATGTTCGTGGTGATCATTTTGGTGTTGTGGTCATCGTTGTTGTTTTGGTTTTGTTATTGTTGATTTTTCAGTTTTTGATGTCGTAGACCACAACATCTACACACAAATATATCCCCATACACGCGCGCACACACACATACACACACATATACACTTACATAAAACGACTTGAGGGACACGATCACGACTGATTAGAGCCCCCCGCTCCCTCTTTTCTTATAGAATTGCTTCCTGGTGCCGACATAAAAGATCTAGACTCTCGCTCTGCTGCTGCTTGCTGTCACACCTGCTCCTTGTCTGCACTCTTAATGTGTTGCTACGAGCATCAGAGGCAGTGGCTGTGCAAACGAGAGCCATCTAAAATGGCTCGCCTGCCTGACCACCACGCAAACACACATAAAACCACCCAAATTCTCTCTCTATTTCTCCTCTCGGTCCAAAGCCACAGTTCCCTATTCTAATAGGTCTGCATTCGCTGATTGCCAAACTCCTCTCAGGAAGACCTGACCACCGCGCCTTCTCCTCTGTATTCACCCATTTGCATGGTCCACAAACCCTTTACTTAGCTTCTCTCTCATCCCTTTATCTTTCCTCGGTTCATCCTATGTAAATAATATACAGAAATCAAGGATACCGTTTTCTATCAACAAAAAAATCCCCATCTCTTGCTCCCTTCCACCCTTCCTTCCTGCCTTCCTTCCTTCCTTCCTCCCTTCCTCCTTTACTATTCTTCCCCGCTATCAGACTACTACTACTGCAGCCGCAGCTGCTGCTGCTCTGTTTACGCTCGCTCGGATGATAAAAAAGTAAATGCAATAATAAGTATATCTATAGTCTCTCAATGGCTAGGGTTTGGCTTGCTCAATATCGAAACACACACAGGGAGTGAGGGGAAAAAGGGGGGAAAGCACTCAAGACGACGAATGGGGAGGAAATGATGGGGAGGTCATCATTTCATTACCCCTTTTCCAAACTATCGTTTCCTTCTCTGCACTTCCCTTCCCCCTTCCCTTCCCCCTCTCCCTCTCTCGGCTTAGACTGACACATGCGCCGCTGCCGGGAGAACACCAACGGCACCCGCGGGAGCAGGAGTGGAGGAAGCCCCTGAAGAAGACCCGAGTGTTGGAGAAGCCTTTTCTACTTGAGGACTGGGGTCGAGACAACGAAGGAGGTAGCCGATGGGGGGCCACATCTGCCACATGATGAAAACAATCCAAAACAGGGAGACGGCCACGGCGGCCATCGATTTGGGGGAGTGGTCTGGGGCTTGGAAGGCGCGGTACATGTTCAAAACCCCGAAGCCCAAGGACATGGAGCCGAGGAAGTAGTAGATGACGTAGGGAATGCACCAGTTGAAGCTCTTCCGGAATTCGCTCGCCTCGGCGTCCTTGCTCGTCACCTTGAACCCCAACTTAAACCCTACCACCACCGTGATCACAGCGCGCGCATAGCAGAACAGCATAAACACGGACTCTTGCAACGACCGACGCAAGTAAATCGACGGCACGTCGCGGTACGAAATGCGCATGCAGCACAGTTGCAAAAACATGTACGGCAGGAAGAACACAAAATACTCAATCGTGTCAAATGTCGCAATCTGCACTCTTGACTGGCCGAGCAGGTAAATGATGGGGCAATAGATCAGGTACACCATCGGGATCGACAAGCACGTGTTGAATCCAGCCCAGAAGTACAAAAACTTCTGCGTCGGCGACAGGCCCCGCTTGAACAAGGCGTTGTTCCGCACAAAAATCTCCAATCCACCCGCCGCCCATCGAAAGCGCTGTTTCATAAAGTCATGCACACTTTCAGGTGAGAGACCCTTGGCCAAATATTCGTGGATGTACTTTGTCTTGAAACCGTGCGAGTGCAGCGTCATCGACGTCAGGAAATCCTCCGTAATGCTTCCGTAAGTAAATCCCCCCACAGACAACAAGGCCTTGCGGGAGAAGGTCACATTGGTGCCACAGCATGGCGTCGAATCCACCGCGTCCCACCCATGCAGGACGGGACCGTAGAAATATCGGTACTGCTGACCAAGAGGGTCGTCCTCAGGGACATTCACGAAGGCCTGCGGTGTCTGGACCATGGCGATGCGCTCATCCACCACCAGGGCATCTGCCTCCAGCTTGTAAAAATGCGGCAAAACACACTGCAAATACTCGGGGCGACAAATCATGTCACAGTCGAAAATCACAATGAAATCCCCGCTCGTGCCCTCGTTCATCAAGGCATTGTTGATATTCCCAGCCTTGGCGTGGTGAGGGACACCGGGAATCTTCTTCCGGGCGATGTACCGCAACGTCGCCTTACTCCCTCCCATATCTGCCCGCAACTGTGCAATCAACGCGCGCATGGCCGATGAATTCCCATCATCGCAGACAATGACTGCAAGCTTCTCCTTGGGGTAGTCCATAGCCAAGGCTGCTAGCGTCGTCTGCCGCACAATCTCCACCGGCTCATTATAGCAAGGAATCATCACATCCACGGTGGGCAGCTCGCGCCGTTCCAATTTCAGGTCCACGAGGCGGAGTTTGGGCCGCTTGCATTGGTTCCACACCAAGAAGTAGGTGATGAAAGAACCGCCAAGCACGATCATCGTCTCGGCAATAATAAAGGGCAAGGATACGTAGAGCGTAGAGGGGGTAATTAGAAAGTAGTACCAACGCCAGGTCAAGTAGCAAAGTTGTGCCAGCTGCGCAGCCACAACGAAGGACCGGTCGTGGATTTTCTGCTTGAGGGTGGAGTAAATGGCAGCGTTGAAATTCACGTCCAGGTCGGGCTGGGAGATGGAGCCGGTGGCGGACGAGGTCTCGCTGTGGTGGTGGTCTTCCATGGACCCCATCTCCACGATCATGGCGCCGGCCGGTCGGGGAGGCATACCTGCAGCCTTGGTTGCGACTGAGGAGGCGATGGGCTCAGCGACGGAGTATCCTGCGGGAACGGCATTGCTCCCGGCCGGAGGGAAGATGGCTCCCGCGGGGGCGCCCGCCGCGGGCGGGTCGGCCCTCATGCCGCTGCTACGGAAGCTGCTGCTGCTGGTGTGCATCTTTGAGATAGGAGTGGAGAGGGCGGCTGTTCGTGTGTCCAAGCGACGGCTGCTGCTGCTGCTACTGCTGCTGCTGCTGCTGATGCCGCTGTTGCTGCCACTGTTATATGGGCGACAGGGAGCGAAGGCGGGGAGAAGGACAGAACACCTCGGAAGGGCCTGTGTGCATGTATATGATGTGTGTATGAGCACGGTATGTGAGTGCTTGCAAAAATCATGGTGTAGTATCGAACCGGCGCTCATTCACAAAATGAAGCAGTTGGCTTCCCCGGCTGGCGCAGACCATGGATATTTAGTCCTTCTACCACAACCATCGAATGCTGTCCGAGGTATCATCACGTGTTGTACAAGCTTTGTGTGCTATTGTCAGGTGTGTGGGGGCAAAGCTTGCTTTGGTGCTGCGATAATGGCAGTATTAGAGAAGCCGATCTCTGCTCCTCGCGCGTTGGGAGACAAGTAACAGCTACACCAGAGCTCCCGAGCTGGCTTTGCCGACTGTTGTCCCTGCCGTCTGGCGTATGGCTTTGGTACGGTCCTGTTGATCAGTGTGAAGAAGGGCTATGTAACATTTCTCACTGTAAATGTGCCTGCATCCTGGAGACGTAAAAAGGCATGTAAGAGCTGTGCCCGGGACATGGAAATGTGGACACAAGATCGTCGAAGCTGTGGCCTGTCCAAGCCATTCTGCCTTGGCCGCCTATCCAGCACACAAACATACATGCGGTGCTCTAAGGACCAGGCTTCAAATCCTATGTGGGATACGTGGTCCGTGCTATGAGGTGCATGGAGGGAAGAAAAGCATCCAAGAAAGAGGTGCGTGGGTCGCATTACGCGAGCCAGAAGAATGTGCCACTGCCACCTCTTGTTCTCCGAGACAGGTGGATGTTCACGATCATTCAGACTGACAGCACATGCGTGTGTGCGGTGCGCATCGCCCAAGAATTCCACTCGACCTTTGACAGGCCTTTTCGGTGGTAAGGGTATTGGCAAGCAGGTCAACGGGAAGTGGATGATTTAAGAAGGAATTAAGGATATGCCGTGGAATTTGATCTCACGTGGCCTTTTCCTTCTCTTATACAGAAATCACCGAGTCATCTGCTAGCGATGGCAACGGGCACAGCCCACTCACTTCACAGTCTGTGTGCATGCTAAACACGCCTATGAGGAGCTGTAAAGCAGATAGACTTCTCTTTTTAGCGCTTAAAATCAGGGTAGACGACTTCAGCTCTTCCTCGTCTAGGAACAGGATTGCCAAGAGTTGCCCTCATCGGTTAATGCCGGCCGCAGGCACACCCAGACAACCCGCTCGCTCGCCAGCTTATGAGTTGTTGCTTACTCACTCATCCCTTCCCCCCTACTTTAGGGCACGTGTCCTTCCATACATGCCTGGCCGTCTTCTCTACATCTTTCTAACTCACACCGCTGCTGTCGTCTTCGCTTGCTGCATGCTATCTTTGCCTGCTCGTGGAAGCGCCCGCTGCACGGCCACTGCTGCTGCCTTCCTTGGCGCATCGTCCTCCTCCCTCGCGCTCCCTCATTTCCGCCAAGATCACGGCCAGGACTCCCGTCGGTTCCTCTCATCCAGCACACCCATGCAGGCCGTCGCGGACCTTCGGAAAGAATATTCGGCTTCGGGCCTGGAGGAGCATGAAGTGCCCTCCGAACCTATGACCCTCTTTCGACGTTGGCTCGACGAGGCCGTCGCCGCGAAAGTCGTCGAACCCAACGCCATGTGTTTGTCCACAGTCAGCGCGGATGGGAAACCGTCGGGCCGGTATGTGTTGCTCAAGGGACTGGATGACCGAGGCTTTGTCTGGTACACCAACTACCAATCGCGCAAAGGACAAGAGCTGGCAGCGGCAGCTTTTCATGTGGACGGCGTCGATGGTACGCCCCCTCCCATCCTTACGGTGCTATATTCTGTCTTACCTTTGTCCCCTCACTGTGTATCTGACTTTTAACATCCAGTCGATAAAATCCTTTTATCTCACATCATTTTCTCCTCTCGCGAAAACAGCGCCAGCAGCAGGGCCACCAGCTTGCTTGACTTTTTGGTGGGGAGATTTAGAACGATCCGTGAGGATAGAGGGCACCGTGGAGCGCGTGGCCGAGGCCGAGAGCCAAGCGTACTTCAATAGCCGCCCCCGTGGGAGCCGGATCGGGGCGTGGGCCTCAAACCAAAGCCGTCCCATCGGATCCCGCGCCGCCTTGGAAGCGCAATACGAAGATGTGTGCGCGCGGTTTGGGGGCGAAAAAGAGGAAGATAACGAGGGGCAGGTCCAGCCGGTCCCAAAGCCTGAGCATTGGGGTGGTTTCCGATTGGTGCCGGAGAGAGTGGAGTTTTGGAAGGGAAGGCAGTCGCGCTTGCACGATCGATTGGCATATGCGTTGTTGCAGGAGGAGGGGAAAGCGGGTGGGAGGAAGTGGGCGCTGGAGAGGTTGCAGCCCTGAGCGAGAGCTGGAAGAAAAAAAAGATGGGGTGGACGGCAGGCCTTTTGGGGGCCTAGATCCAGGTAACTTTTTGTGCTTCCTGCCTGGTTGCTCAACCCTCTTTGTTTGTTGTTTGAAATTTGAGGGGACAGGAAAGGGGAGGGGAATGGGAAAAGCACCGAGAAGGCGGTAGGGTATGTAATGGCGTTGTGTGTAAAGAGCTAGAAACCAAGATGAATCGTGACGAAAATGGCATGAGAGAAAAGTGAGTGCGCGTCTACCTCAGTTATCATTGCCGTATAGATTTTCGGCTATGTGGACTTTTAGTTACGTTCGTTCGGTCGACTTCACCTCTCCTCCTTTCTCTTTTTCTTCCTGGTCTTTTCGTGCTGGAGAGGATGACGTATTTCGAAAGAAATTTATATACACACTGTACGTGGAGAAGCGTTTTCCTGTTGTCCTCCCCCGTCCTCCCCGCCAGAGGTCGCCTTTCCCCTAATCATTCTCCTGAGCCGAGTGAGCCCTCAAGCTCTGTCTTTCTTGCCCGTCTGCACTACCCCTCCCACTGTCCATCTTCCCCTTGGCGTATGCACAACTCACAGTACTGATCTATGTCTTCCACTAGCTACTAACTTTTTCTTCACTGTCTAAGACTTGATTCCTTTATTTCAAATGCATCCTCGGGAGGGCATTTTTTAAAAAGAAAGGAGCGCGCCAGTATAGTGTAGAAACAGGCCGCTACACAATATTCTGCGCGCACACTTATTCCGCCACCTCCCTCCTCCCCTCCTTCCCTTTCTCCACCCATGTCTTCACATCCTTACCAGCTCCCGGTACCCCTCCCAACCCCTGCTGCTGCTGCAACAACAAGCTATCATTCTTCTTGTACACAATATCTGACAAGAATGCATGCACATCCCCCAACACCATCGTCCTTGCTTCCGGGATCTCCAAGAATAGCTCGTGGAACAACCCCGGGTAAAACTTCAACGTCTTCACCGTCGATCCCGCGTGATCAAACAAAATTTGAGTCCCCTCCGGCAAGGTGATCGTGTCTGCCGCCCCATGCATCGCTAGGAAGGGCATGGTGAAATGCGGCAGTCGCTCCTTCATTTCTCGGCATTTTAAGAGAATCTGATTTCCGGTCCTGTTAAGCAGTGGCCCCCTGTTGTGCAAGGGATCGTCTTTAATCACGTCTATTTCAACCAAATCCCGCGTCAGTTCCGATTCAATAACAGGCGCCAAAGGCCCGCGCGGGTCGATCTTGGCCATGAATCCTCCAATGGCCCCGGACGCCCACTCGCTTTTGGTCAATGCGAAGAGGCAACGGAGACCGAACGGGGAAGCGGCGGAGGGCCCGGGGACAAGGGCACACCCGGAGAAGATAATGCCGTCGAGGAAAGAAGGGGATTCAATGGAGAGTTCGTAGGCGGCGTGGAAGCCGACGATGGTGCCCATGGAGTGGGCTTGGTGGGGGGGAAGGGGGGGAAGGCGGAGATTAGCACGCAGTTATGAATTACACAACAGCAAAGGCCTTGATGATCCCTCCAAAGACGCTAGACCCATAGACCACAATGCACCAGCATTCTTCCCCTTCCTTTTACTGTCTCTTTACCCTCGCTGACCCGTCGAAACTTGGCAAGCTCCCTGCCCATATTCAGAGAAACGTACCGACAATAAAGAAAGGCACTTCTGGGTGGGATTGTCGCTGAGCGCGGATGAGCTGCTTCAAGTCTTTGATAAGGTAATTCAGATTTTCCACGTCGCCTTTGAAGCCCCCGCTCAATCCGTGGCCCCACTGATCGTGGCCGAAGACTGGGACAAACGAGGGAGGTAGTATGGATAAGGGGGGTTGAGGAGGTTGGAAGGGAAGATAAAGTCATGCATTTTAGGAGAGAAAGGTACAAAAATTACAATTATGCAGATGCTAGCATAAATCTTCTCCCTTTCCTACCATTGTCGTTACCTGCATAGCCCTGGCGGGTGAGAGAGTGGGCCATGTCATTGTACCTGCCCACGTGCTCGTTGACGCCGTGCACCAAGAAGATGCAGGCCGCGGGCTTCACACGATCTTTGGGAATCCAGGAGCTATGGGACAGATTCGTTGTGTGGCAGATAACGGGTGAGAGGAAAGGAGGGAGAAGGTATTTCGCTAGAGGCTGTCACTCTTAGCCCCTCTATCCCTCCCTGCTTTCAACGCACCGCGTGAAGAGCCGCCCCCCGTGGGCATCCGACGTGACATAGGCCCCGTGCTGATTATCCCAAGCCGTCTCCATGCGGTGGCGACTGAGACACTGCTGCAGCGGGTTGTCCATTGCAAAAGCCGGGGGAGGGTTGACGGGAGGCAAAGCGTGAGTCTTGACGAGGAGTGTGGACGTGGGGCGTGGGAGTGTCCTATGGAAACTGAAAGCAAATGAGGCAGACGACAACAAAAGGATCAAGATGGCGGCCCTCCAGTGCATAGAGCGGCAGCAAATCTCCTGCGTTGTGCATATGAAGTACGGCAGGTGTGGGGCGTGTCATGTGTGTGAATAGGTAGGGAAAGAGGCGCATGCAAGTTAAACGCCCAAGCATGGCTCCGACTCGGAAGAGATCGACCATCCGGCCCGCGCGATGGCTTCCTGTCGATGCGAAGCTGGCCTTTTTCCATGCCCTCATGCATGGACCCTCACAAGATGCACACAGACCGAGATCCATAGAATAGAACGTCCTACGACATCGCACGCATCGAACGCAAGTTTGGCGAGAAGTGCTTGAGCCTATCCCGATACGCCCTTGGGGGCTCTACGCTTCGTTGCGCGTTTGTGAGTGGCTTTGGACAGAGGCGGAGCACGTGTCATCCTGGCCAACAAGTGGATGCTTAGTAAGCAACGCTTTCCCTCGTTTACAACCGTGCACCTCCATCCCTAAGCTCGCCTTGGTCTTGGTCGCCACATTGCTTCGAGATGTTCATGCAGTAGCGAGCCACCCACGCGGCGCGGCGCTAAGGTGCTCGCTTGTTGCCTTCGTGATGGCATTTGTGGGGCCTGGAAGCATGCCTACCTTGCTTTTTACTTACGCGTACTTGAAACACTGCTGATCTCTCCCTCTCACTCCCCTTCATGGCCCCACAATACCCAGCCCTCTGCACTGCTCGGCCGCCTTCCCAGTGCTATCGTTGCCCGTTACCCACACGTGCTCCTCCCATTTCAAGTGCTGTCTTTCCAGCGTCAGCCCAGCGGGTTCTCTTACCACCCCGAAGGCAGTATGGTTGTCCGGCAGAAGCGCAGCGAGGTGTGCAAGAGCAATGGCACGAGCGATAGCAGCAAACGCCCCAGGGCATTGAAAGAAGAGGAAGAGGAGACGGGGCGGCAGCAGGACAACCTGCATCCCCGTCACCAACAGCCACATACCTCCCCCATCACCTCCTCTTCCTCAACTTTTATCTCTTCTTCCTCGTCGTCCTTCTCTTCTTCCGTAAAATTGAGGTCCCAAAGCCCCGAAACGACTGTCCCCAGACATCAACAAGGGCGTCTCTCCTCCTTCGCCTCCTCTTCCTCTTTTCCCGACTCCTCCTCCTCCTCCTCCTCCTCCTCCTCCGCGGCTTCCTCCTCGGAAGACGAAGGCGAGACGGACGAGGGAGAGAGGGAACAGATCGATTACCGGCCCAAACTTGAACTCCTACAAGAAGGAGACCGGGGGACGTTGACTGGAATGCCGGTCCGTCTCTACGCCGACGGTATTTTTGATTTGTTTCACTTTGGCCATGCTAAGGCCTTGGAGCAGGCGAAAAAGCTGTATCCTCACACACATTTGATGGTGGGGTGTTGCAGTGATTCCGTTACTCACCAGTACAAAGGGATTACGGTCATGTCGGAAGACGAGCGGTATGAGAGCTTGAGGCATTGCAAGTGGGTGGATGAGGTGGTGGAGGACGCACCGTGGGTTGTCAATGACGAGTTTTTGGCAAAGCATAATATAGATTATGTGTGCCACGATGCGTTGCCGTACGCGGATACGTCGGGGCAGGCGGATGACGGGGACGTGTATTCGCACTTGAAGCGGAACGGGAAGTTCTTGGAGACGCAGAGGACGGACGGCATCTCCACGTCGGACATAATTAACCGAGGTACGTAGTGTAAGAAGGGAGGGGAGGAAGAGGGGAGCGTGATGTTCATCTTAATTTATATTCCTGATTTTGATCCCTCCTCCCCTTCTTCCCTCCCTCCTTCCTCGCCGTCCTTCAGTGATCGTGCACTACGACGACTACGTCCTCCGGCAGCTCCAACGGGGCTACAGCGCCAAGGAGATGAATGTACCCCAATGGAAGGAGACGACTCTGCTAACCAGAAAATACTTGCATGACGTTGCCACTACCACCACCAAGACCATAGGGGATTTTCAGCACTCCTTCATTAGCCTTTTTAATCGGAATTCCGACATTCGCTGTACGTTGAGGAAGAGGAGGAAGGAGACCTGGCATCGGATGAGCTCGCTTTTCCGCACACCTTTTATAGCCGCCGAAGTTGAGGGCATGCAGAGCGTTGGCCCGGTGAGCAAGAAAATGAAACGGTAAAATGAGTAAGGTGTGAACGAGGAGAAGGAAACAATGTGTTCGCGTATTTCCAATTTTTTGTGACTTCTTTTGCCCTACCTTTCTGCGACGAAGAGCCAAAGTGCAGGGGAAGAAAAACTTCAAAAGGAGTCCTGTTCAACCAAAAGCTGGAGGGAGGGAAGGAGGGAGGGCGGAAGGGCGAGAAGGAAACAGGGAGAATACGCGGGACGTGTGTAAGTGAGGTGGAAATAGAAGAACGAGTAGTAGTAATAGCAGCAGCCGCAGCATACGCAATAGCAGCAGCCGAGAAAGAAGAGGGAAGAGAATTGGGAGAAGGTGTGGTGGGCACAAAAATCGCAAGCAGCAATGAAGGCGTACCATGAGTAGAGAAGATCTATTTTGCACTGTCTTTTTTCTATATTTATCTTAGTACATTTCAATTATCTTCTTTATTTTCTAGGTACAATTCATTAGTATGTATGTTACGTGCCGTCCTTTTTTGTGCTTTATTTGGCGCGGGATGTACGTACGAGTGGGGAGAATATAAGGATGGAGGGAGGGAGGGGGACGAGAAGGAGGAACGGACGAAAGGTACGAATTATTTAATGTGTGCGCTAAAGTTTTGTTTTTTTGCGTACGGCGTGTTTTGACTGTCACGAGGAGCACCAGGACGAGAACGAAAACGAGGACGAGACAGAGGAGGCTGCTCTAGGCTGCGCAGTTCCAGGCTAGATGGGACAGTGGTTGTTTAACGTTTCTCAGGAACAAGAGATGGGAGGGGATGGGGATGGCGAAAAGAATGGGAGGAAGGAGTACTGCAAAAAAAGGAGGACGGGAGGCGAATTGAATGACCTGATGGAGTAGACCCAAAAAATGTGCCATCTGCTTGCTTTTACATTATTCACGCGTTCCGATCCCTCCTGACCCTCCCTGCCGTCAGAAAACAATGGCCATGAGGAACTCGTTTATCTCCATTTTTAACACACAGTGCTTTTCCGATGATATCCTCCTGTCCTTGCCAGACTGTTGTTCATCTAGTTTATAATTTTACGTCTCGTCTCTCCCTCCCTCTACAAGACAATTTTTTTAACTAGCATATTTACGTATGATTTCACCTTTGTCGTTACCTGTCGTCATCACCGTTTGTCAGTTTTCATGCAAATTCCTATATTCTGCTACTGCGGCCAACACTACTACAACTCGCCCCCCTCCCCCTCTGTCTGCACTGGTTCTTTAATATACCCTCCCCCTCCATCCGACCCAACGCATTGCTCCACTCCTTTGGGAGTCAGCACACAGTCTCCCACCTTTTGCATCACGAACGAGTAGTCAAAAATTGTAACTGCCTGTGGGAGAGAGTAAGGGAGGGGAGGAGGTACATAAGCGCGGGGAAAAGAGGAAAGAAAAAGAAAGAGAAATATAGAGGAGGGAGAGATCGACAAGAGGGGAGACAGAGGGAAAGGGAGGGAGAGAGAAACACAAACCTTATTGTTCGTCTCAAAAAACAAGGCTCCTTCCGCAGTGTTGGGATTGGGTGTCAAATAAAGCGCCACGCGTTGCTTGCCCTCTATCCTCCCCTCTTTCACCAACTCATACTGCGACAATGTTTCTGAATCTGTCACCGTTACTCTTCTTCCCGGTCCCACCGTGACCGTGCGGACGTACTCAGAACAGACAAATAAGTCATCAGGTCGCACCCGTTCGCTCTGCAGGTTATTAAACAACAATTGCTGTCTCCTAGAAGGTAATGGCTTCATATCTGGACCCATCGTCGCGAAAGCCACGTCCATTTTCAAAGGATTTCTTGCCAAGTCGTAATCAATTTCACCCACGGCTGGGTACCCGTAGAACGCATCGAGGACGGAACGTGTGTTGTAAACGCGATCAGGGACAACTTCCGATTTAGGCACTTCCCCCAAAGTGACACGCAAAGTGTTCTCGGTCGTGTCCGGCAGGGTGGAGTAGAACCGGAGTAGGAACGACGTTGGCTTTTCCATTTCTACGGCGTTGAGGGAGCGGAGAACTTGGGGGGGCACAAAGCGCTCTCCAAGGGGGAGATCGATGCTCTTCAGGCAGAGGGTGGCATTCCAGGTCCCGAACAAAAACGGCGGTAGGAACAGAATTTTGGCACCACCAAAACCAGAAAGGCCCGGACTGGTCAGATCTGTGGTGAGGAACTTTTGAAGAAGCTTGCTTTGGGGTTGGATAGGAGGAGGGGGGACCTCGCTACCGACTTCAGCTGTGTCGACTGCCGCTGAGGGCTGTGGTATAAATATCGAGGGGCCAAAAAATGCAGCGGCAGTCGCAGCGGCAGCTCCTGTCGTGCGTTGAAGGGCATCTTTGCGGTGGTGCTGCTGCTGATGGAATGGCTGATGGGGTGGTCGGTATGCGTGGCCGGGCCCAGCGAGGAGTACCAGTGATGCGATAAAAAGGAGGAAGGCGGCGGGTAGCGGCATGCTTTTAAGTTTTAGTTTGTGAGGAGAGGGACCCACTGGCGACGGGGAGATGAGGGATAGGGCACGACGTGGAGGTCTTGTGGATGCAGTCTGTACAGGTTTATTGGGCGGATTTGAGTAAGTGAACGCAGTGCTTTTGCATTTTTTTGTGAGCATCTCATTTTACGGGTCTTCCGGATCTTGTCCGAGTCACTGGTAGCATGTAAAATAATGTTGTGGTGTTTGTCGGGTCAACTAGTCAGACCAGTCTGGGTTATAGGGTCCTACGAAGCCCCTTCTTCGCTTGGAGAGTGTATATTTCGTGCTTTGGTGCATTACCGTCTCTCCACAGCAAGGGGGCTTTCTTGTCCCAGCCTTTGGGCTTCGTTTGATGATTATTATCATTGCGTGCACTTGTTAACAACACACACACCCTTACAAATTAAAACTTAAAAACATGCCGCCACCCGCCGCCTTCCTCCTTTTTATCGCAGCACTGGTACTCCTCGCTGGGCCCGACCACGCATACCGACCACTCCATCAACCATTCCATCAGCAGCACCACCACCGCTCTTTGTGCCCCTAAGGGAGGCTTGACCTTTTTCACAGCCCACAGTGCGCTTGGGGACCAAAGCTTGATGGAGGGCCTTCAGGCGCTCCTTGGCGGAGCTTTAAGTGTGGGGCTTCCTTTTGGAGGGTTCGCTACGCGAGGTGCCAATGTGCCCCTTCCACTAGCAACTGCCTCCACAGAGGGTGTTCCCAGAGGGCAGCACCTACACTCATATAGAAGTATCGCATGCAACCTGACGTCCTCTAGGACTTACAAGGGGGGAGTCCCTCAACAATAAAATGTTGCCTATTCACCCCTTATTCTTGTCCGAGTTTTCCAGCGACTTTGACAGGTTTTTATCAGGCAAAGTCCCCGGACGTCCGCCAGTCAAAGTCGCTAGTAAAACTCGGACAAGGAATAAGGGGTGAATATGCAACAATTTCTTTTTGGAAGGAAGGAAGGAACTATATACTATACTACGGTACTCGAATAGATAGTAGTATAGGACACTGTCACTGGCATCACCGCTTTGTTCCCCCCCTGGAGGACGTGATGCTCTTTGCTGTTGGTTACAAAGCAAACCTGGGGTATGACAGGGGTTGAGACTTTCTCTCGAGTGTCTTTTAGAAAGGAGACCCACACTAAAGAGTAGAGGGGGTCTATCCACCGCGAAAAGCTTGACGGTAAAATTCACGCCCATTTCCCACAATTTGTTCTTTTCTCGCACTTTGAGGCTCGTTATTTGGTGTGTGTACAACCACGACAGACAATCAATCTCTAAATCTGTCTTTCCACTTATAAATGTACAGGTTTTCAAGGGTGGATGCTCCACATGCTCGCATGGGGGGAGATTTGACGGGCCAACAGTCTGATCCCCCCATCATCAACCAACGAGTAATGGGTGATGGGCTACCCTCCCGCAAGCGCCTTGCGGCCACTTTTACAGCGGACGTCTTGTCCCTCTCGGAAAGGGTAGTTAAAATAAAAAGCCAAGAGCTTCCATCGTGACACCACCGACATAATAAAAAAAACTTCATACGCACATGGAGTATATACATATATAGGCGATATATTTAGGCGAGTGGGGGAGCTCGATGCAGATCACATGACTCAGCGACTGTCTTCTAGATGCTTGCTGATTACATGTACGAGGAGTGGAGGAAGGCACGTGTTAGGGCCTTTTACCGCCCCTCTCCTCCCGCAAGGTGGAAGGAGATGCCAGCTCAAGTAAGTTTTTTTTATTCTTAATTTTTCCTTATTATTATTTTTAATGGTTATGCATTTGTTTGCCATTTAATTTTTACGGCCGCCCACCCCTTACTCATGCCCTCCCCTGGTTTTTACATAGACAGCTCAGTGAAACGCTCTTTTATGTGGCTGGTGGGAGGCGGCGTCATCGCAAGCATTAGATTGGGGAGAATCACTCCCGGAGGCTTGGCCCTTTCTTCGAGAGGGTGGCTGCTACAAGCCAGAAAGGAGTCATGTTTTCCTCTCCGTTATGGTATCGGTATTTTACTTGTATGGAGGTGGTTTTGATGAACCTCATTTCTATTGATTTTTTAATCCACGTGGGGCAGGATGTTGAGAAGGGTGGGATGTGGACTGCAGCGCTTGAGAAGATCTGCATGGATGAGGGGGTGACAAATGCATGGAAAGCTCGCATGCAGAAGATATTAGCATACCGTGTAGACGTACCTGCAGATGCGGTTGAAGGATGGTGCCGGCTCCATCCTTGCATCTCTCCTCCTGCGTCTCGGAAATTCGATCCGCCCCGGCCTCCGCACTATCGGCAAGATAGCGAAAGAGCGTGCGGAGAAGGAGAAGAGGGCGAGTCGAATGTCCATCTCGAGGTTTTTACCCGTAGAGGGCACGGCCGTCGAGTACGCATGTTTACTCACGAGTCACTATGCCACCTTGGTGGCAAATATTCTCACGATGGATCTGGCAAATGTGCGTGGAGTAGCATCTGAATTAGAATGCATTTAGCCACAGGTACGATACATGAGGGATGGCGGGAAAGGCGTCCCGAAGATAAAACCACCTTGGAGGATTTGATAGACCTTGAGAGCACCGTGCCGTGTGCGCCACTTCTCAAGGGGGGCCTAAAGCCGTCCTTTCAAATTAAAAATTTAGGGGATTTTGATGGAAAGATTGGATGGAGGGTGCGAGTGTATCTTCGACGGGGCCGGATCACTTGATCCCATCAGTTGCAAACGCTGGATTGTTGTCTTCCAGAGACGGCTTCAGAAAACAAGGGGTGCGAACAGTTAGCTCGAAATCAATGCAGAGGATACCGCATTGCATGGTAGTTGTAGTCGACAAATTGAGTGGGAACCTTTTGGGGTGGGCATGCGCCAAACGGAATTCGACAGCTGCGCCAAAGAGGGGGGGCGAATGGAATGCGGGTGCAATGGCGCGGGACGGAAATGGAACTGCTTATCGCCATGCCGTACAAAAGACAAGCGGTCGCGCCTGTGCTAGCTACTGGACACGACTCCTGAACTTTCAGCTGTATACTCGTCATACGTTGAACCACAGCTGAAGTGCGTGTATTTAATTTTGCACGATGAGGGTAAAACGCTGACGTTGGTCCGCTTCCAGCGGAGTAGTATCGAGGATGTCGCCTTCTCACACGCATGTCTGTGAGGACTGTTATGGAGTGAAGGTCCATTCCACGGCGGATTCGGGCTCTCAATGCGGCTCTCGTGGGCAGTGTCGTCGAGAAAACCGTGGAGGCACACGAGGAACTGGAGGCCGTGGAAGCTGAGGAAGCAAGATGCCGCTCCCTCCACCTATGTCGAGGTTATCATTGGTCGACTGGCCTTTTAGTAATTACAAGCTTCGAGATATCTACTGCGATGCCCGTTTAGACTGTCGGAGTCGTCAAACGCTTGCTGTAGACTTTGTCAAGAAGATGACAGGATTGTCGCCAAAAACGGCATCATACATGATGATGAGCCTTGCGTGCGCTCGACCGCTGCCTCTTATGCCTCGGTTGTTGGGGGTCTGCAGGTGGTGCGAGATTTTGCGGAATCTGATCTCGACAAGACTTCATTTGGGCAAATACACGTGGCCGGCTATGCGTATGCACATGGACACAAAATGATTCGATGAATGGAAAAGGAGAAGGCGCAGTATCTGCAATGCAGAAAATTTTGGATGAAAAGCATTTAAGATTGTATGCTAATTCGAAGGAATTTGCTGGCCTTAAAAATGGTCAGTTACATGGAGAAATGGCGAGATGATCTGTTGAAAATAGATGACGTGACGAAAACCAATTTGAGCGAGCATTTCTTCACTAGTAAGGCGTACGAGGACTTCGTCATGGGTATGCGGGGAATGGTGGGGTTTGTGCGAATGTGTTGTACGGAAAAGGGTTATGTACTACCGCACATGCTTTCTTAGGACCATATAGAAGATCTGTTTGGTATTATGAAAGGGCTTCCGCGGAAAGGAACGCTGACGGCCGAGAAAAGGGAAGAGGTGTCTCGGACTACTTTTATCTAAAAAAGTTTGACGATGTTCAAATCATCGGCCGGTTTTAACGTGGCCGGACGGCCCCTGATGGACACACACACCGGATACACATGACGAAGTCCTCGTACGCCTTACTAGTAAAGAAATGCTCGCTCAAATTGGTTTTCGTCACGTCATCTATTTTCAACAGATCATCTCGCCATTTCTCCATGTAACTGGCCATTTTTAAGGCCAGCAAATTCCTTCGAATTAGCATACAATCTTAAATGCTTATCATCCAAAATTTTGCGCACCTTCTTTTCTCCGAACGTGTGATATGCCGACACATCTCAGAAGAGGGTTAGATCAATCTGATTCTTCGAATTCACCCCAAGAGATCTCACACACCGCTTACTCTTATCCGAGGAAGAATGGCCAACAGCCTATCCGGAAAGCAAACCGTTCTCAACTCAAATTGAATAACACATTCTATTTGTTCATCTTTTTCATCTTGTGGACGATTTCCTCTTGATCTCCTTAAAACGCAATCCCTCACTTTGATGTAACACTTCTTGTTACCACACGTTGCAAGTATTTATGAACTCTCAAACCCAGGCGTTTCGCTCACAAAGAAACCAAGCCCGCATCAGCCAACAACATCCTGCACCAATTATCTATTCAACCTCGCCTGCCTCATTTCCCCTCAACAACACGGTCGTATAAATCTCTGCGTGCCGATCACTACCATTTGTCTACCGACACTGCTTAATTGTCACAGGTCGCAGACTTCCCTCTCTCCTGATTTTTACCACATGTTTCGCTGAACATATTACATAACTCAGATAAAGCCTCGTTTCCTGGATACATTTGCCGCTGCTGATATTGCTTCTGCCACTATCTACTGATAATATCGCTCACTAGCCTCCACTGCTAGTGCTGCTACAATTACTTTTCCCCTTCTCCCCTCACACTAAAACATAATTCTCTATCCCTGCACTCGACACGAAAACACTCCTTCCACTGCAATTTTGCTCGACTTATTCAAAACTTCATACCGCAAAAAATACGGCGCTGCCCCCTTCCCTCCTCCCGCGCCTCCCACCACTCCTCCTTCCCCGGGGTCCGTGGTCGGGATGACCTTGAACCCAACCTTTTGGGGCAACACGACTGGCCGCACAAACTTTGCCGTTACTTCCACGGGATAAGTTAAAGTCTTATTCCTTCTTGCGACCACAGTCTGGCACTCAGCAGCAGCACGAACGATGAAGTACATGCCATGCATGATCACCCCCGGAAAACCAAAGGCCCTCGCCGCCAGGTTGGAAGTGTGAATGGGGTTGTGGTCTTTGGCAACGGCGGCGTAACGTTGGCCCATATTGGGGGGGAGGGTCCAGATTGTATCGAGGACGGGAGGTGTGGAGGTGGGGGGTTGAAGCTCGCGCGCGGGTTTGACGCTGTGCGGAGGGAGGCAGGGAGGGAGAAAGGGTGAGATGATGCAGGAAAGCGTTGAGACGCATAAACATAAGCATACGCTTTGAAATATGTACCATTTTTAAATTCGACATAGCTCATGATCCTGCCCTGTAACCTGTTCTCTTTCCCTCCCTCTCACACCTTCCTAAGACTTCCAACCTAATGTATTTACCTAGGAGTCATAATCGCCATCCGCTTATGCAGTACCAAAAACGTACTCGCATTTTTCCAGACTAACGCCCCCACCTTATCGTGCAACGTGGAAATGAAAGTGACTTCTGTCCCCTTCTTCGCAGGCGTCACCACCGGGTCAACCTTGATTAAGGCCGCGTATTCTTCCTCCACGCTCAACGGGCGGTAAATCGTCGTTCGGTTCGACACATGCACAGAGCCCACCGCGGGGAAGGGGTACTCGGGCTTGGTGAAAAGTAGGCAGTTGGGATAGACCATCAACACGGCCGGGTAGATGAAGGGGAGGTGCATGGGAGGGGAGGAGGGGTCGGAGGTTGGGAGCTCGCAGACACGAACCATGTCAGCAACGTGCTGCTTACTGGGCACGAGAGGTAGTTGTGCGGACAAGACACGATCACAGAGTTGAAAACCTTGTTTTTGCACCTCCTTTTGCCATTTCTTTCCTTTGCACAAACCGCCGGTGAATAGCTTGTAGCTAAGGACTCGGGTATGGGCATTGGTGGGGTAGAAGGTCTCGGCGCCGCCCTTACTCATGTGGTCTTCGATGACGCGCGCAAACAGGACGAGTGTCAAAAGCCCCACAATTACAGTGGCAATGATGGGGATGAGGTGGGCGGGGAGGACGGCTCGGACCCTCTCGAGCATGGCGGTGAGCGGATTAGGGGCCATGGTGCCTGTGGTGATAGAAGTAGGGGTGTAAATTGCGGTGGGGAGTTTAAGAAACAGACGATCGGCCACTGAGGAACATGCCTATTTCCCAGGATTATTATTGGTTATGCAACCGTGACATTGGGTGATTGTGAGATCTCCTGCCAGTTTATTATACTAGGCGTGGGATTCTTGATTCTTGATTCCTATTTCTGATGGGAAGTTGGAGGTCGGGCCATGAAGTTTCCAGGCAGCATCCGCTGCGACGCCCGCCAAGAAGCTGGCGAAGAGAGCTTACTCAAGGGATAAGAGATGACTCTACAACATATGAACATACGTGGCGGGGATGCTGTCGCCGGTAGGAAGGAGATGGAAGAAGCTTCCTTCATCAACAAGTACTTACTGTCCCGGCGATTCAAGTCAAAACATACCGTCAGAGCTTGCCCACCGATCATAGCGGGGCAGTGAACAAGCGAATCTACATGTTCTCCGTGTGATGGTGTGCGATTTGTATTGATACACCATCTCTTCTAATCTGGTGTGAAAAAAGCACATGTCGGTCCGTTCCTCACTGTCTAAAACAAAACAACAAAGGTCAGTGGGACAAGTTCCTCCGACATGTTGTCATGTAAGGTTATCCTTTTCTATGTGAGGGATGGGTGGCGCCACAAAGAAACTGACCAATTATCAAACAATTTGGCTTATAGAAGAGAAAGAAAGTAGAGGTTAAAGTGGCTTATGTTTCATTGCCTCGGTCCCAAGCCTGCGATCCCTAGAGTGTCTTTGTCTTCTGAATTCAGCATCTCCCTGTTGATTTGGATATTTAAATGTGGAAACAACTACTCCACCCCCTTCGGCCCGATTATGTAGAGGAGAATGAACACACAGATATCGCTTGTTTTGTCCTTATATTCATGTCCACTATGTAGAGATTGTGACGAGTGTCTTTTATTTCATCTCGCTGACTAGACATATGGATGATAGACAGAAAGGAAAACCCGTTCTGACACCGATCCGACCTTAGCTCAGTTGGTAGAGCGCCTGACTGTAGAGGGACTCATTTTCATTGGGTCATACGTTCAATAATCGGGCGGTCACCGGCTCAAATCCGGTAGGTCGGATATCTGTTTCTTTTTTGATATTTCTTGCATTCGATTCGAAGTCATAGTTCCTTTTAAGTATTTCTTGTATTCGATTCGAAGTCAGATGAAAACTGTCGACCCGAAATATTTATTCTTTTCTTTATGCCCGTGACACAATGACGCACTGTGTTTGATGCACTGACGTACGAGTGTGTGTCGAAATATATCACAGTGAATCAGATTGCCAAAAAGACATGAAGTATAGCAAGTAACTCTCTGAGCCTCTGATGTGTGTCGGCAAGAGGAGTCGAATACAAAGGCCCATGTCCGAGTAAGCTCTACCCTTCCTCATTTATTGCCTCTTAAAAGGACCTATTTCCTCCTAAAAGGCATTCAACATCGGTTCTCATGATAAATGCGATATGTCTGACATGCTTCGTTTGTCATCTACTGAGGACTTCGTGGGTCGTGAAGTCGTCTGCCCTGTTTCAAGAATCGCTGGTAAAAGGATTGCGGCCCTTTCCTTATACGACTTTCCTTATTGCGGTGCATCTTTTTGTCTTTGTATGCATATGTGTGCATTGACATGAGTAGTGTTGGAAGTTACGGGCTCTTTCTTTGAAATACCAGATAGAGAACTGTGGTTCTGGATTCATTTTGAGAAGCACTTCCCTGCTGGCAGTGAGGCCGCTCGGCCATATGTATGTCTCACCCCCCCCGCCGGAGGTTTTAACACTAAAGTGTGCATCACATTATGGTAATGCATTCACGCTCCTCGGCGTCATTCATTCGACCCCTACATCTACTATGTATGTGTGCACCACAATAACGTCCTTCACGCTCGCACACCACACGCCAGCTGCATCAACGTCACGGTCCTCGTACCTCAATTATGTCTCACATGTGGGCCTTCCTTCTGGCGCTGGGTAGCGTCGTCCTGAGCACAAATGCCTTCGTGACATCTTCGTATCAGGTAAGCCGCGTCCTCTTGTGATAGTCGGTCGCACAAGACATTTATCCTCACCCTATGGTCCCTGCCCCCATATTATATATGTACAGACGCCAACGAGGAGCTTGCACACGGCGGAGAGCAAGAACACAAAAACGGTGACGACGATGCAAGCAGAGTCCATGTCACGTGCGGATGCCTTATTGACTGTAGGTACGGCCTTCTTCGGTGCGGCAGCCGTCGTGACGGGGACCTCTGGCCCGGCGCATGCCGTCACCGCAGACCAGCCTGCCAGCGGCATCCATGTTGGAAAAACTATTGGGAGCAAAAAAGAGGCACTCGCCATCATCCGAAAACACAAAAACCTCTTATATCTGGCTACAGGTGAGTAAATGGCATTTCAGATGTGAGTGTGCGGTACACGTCTGGTGACTGCCTCGCATCATCCATGACCTGAACCAACATTTGTAGTGCCCTTCCCTTCTTTCGTGCACCCCTTTTCTCTAAGCAAATGTGTTCACTGTCGCGAAGCCTTCACTCTCGTTCATGCAATTATCCCTCCAATCTTTGATTTTGCCTTTGATGCCGCCACCCCCTATTTTGCCACTTTCAATTCATCGGTCCAATCGCATGTCCCCCCCCCCCACTCCCGAATGACTAGATGCCAATGGCGACATCGCCTATAAGAACGACGAGGATGCGACCAAGAGAGGTTTTCAAGGCTTGAAGGAGCTGGGCGATGCGGCAGGAATAGAGATGAAGCACTACCCTCTCAAGGTGGACTCTCTAACGGCATCCGATGCGGACAACTTGGTGGAGATCCTGACTGGGTTACCGCGACCCACGTACATCATGTGCAAGTAAGTGAAGCGTAGAAAGAAAGAGGTGGAATCGATTGTGGGATCTTCTATGTAATTATCCGTCTTATGTGCCCGCGATCTCTGGTACAGGTCGGGAGCCCGTGCCAGTGCCTTGAAGGCCCTCTACCTCGCCCGTTTGGCGGATTTGAAGGAGGAAAAGGATCTGAAAAAAAACATTGGAACCGACTTGGAACGCCTCTGGCTCAAAATTCCGGCTGCTAAAGACTGGGTTCTTTCCAATAGCGCAGTGCGATGAAGAGGAGGAGAAGGGGCGTATGCGGGAAGAGGAGGGCAGCTGGGGTAGAATGTGTGAAGAAAAGGGTAGTTGAAGAGGAAGAAATCGGCCCCGCCCAAGTTCATGGATTTGACGCGAACGCATTAACGGAGGAGAATAATGCCCTTTTCAGTTCTAAAGGCTCTTTTCCCCTCTGTTGTCCTGTTTCAATTTCCTATGTGGCAGCAATCAGAGTAGGGGGAGAGGATGGATGACGGGGTTATGGTGCATGAAAGACACGAAAGGATCGGAAAATCTCTGATGGTAGGAAAAATACCATCATTGAAATATTTAATTTTTAAAAATAAGCACAAGGAAATCAAACACGCAAATCGAAAACGAATGAAAAACTACAAAGCGGCCGTCGAGGCTCGTGATCTATGTGGGAGGTACGGTCGCCTCCGGCAGGAGTCTCGGCGTTTTTTTGGGTGGGCTCACAGAATCTTCGCGTGTTGCCATTGCTCTAGAAGAACAGTCCACTCATTTTACTCAACCCCAACACCTCTTTATCATACAAAATCGCAGCATCTGTTTCGTCGTAACCCGCGCCACGTGCAGTGTTATCTGCTCCACAATGTCTCCACCCACTGCCGCCGCCCATCATCTTCCGGCCTGCATGCTTGCAGGTGTGGCGGACCACCACGGCGACCGCTTTGACATGCGAGAGGTCCCCGTCGAGACGCCGGGGCCTGGCCAGGTCCTCGTCAAGATTGTCACGAGCGGTGTCTGCCATGTAGGTGGAGGATTTGGCGTGAAGATAGAGAGAGGGGGAAAGGCGGGGATTCAGACAGCACGTGAGTGTTGAATCCTGGAAGGCCGATGGCACGTGGATGTTGAATGATAGGCTCAACCATATGAATGAACACACCGTTTCATGCGAGGTCCTTTGCTGAGAAATGGCAACCCCTCAACGCCTACTTCCTCATCCCAATCGCAATTACCCTTTCCCATTCCCCACGACCAGACCGACGTTCACGCCGTCGATGGCGACTGGCCTGCGCCCACGAAGCTCCCTCTCATTCCCGGACACGAAGGTGCCGGCATAATTGTTGCCGTCGGCCCCGATGTAAGCAGTACCATTGCTGCCGTTGGAGACCGCGTGGGCATCCCCTGGCTTCATTCCAGCTGCGGCACCTGCGAGCATTGCTTGTCGGGTCACGAGAATTTATGTCCCAAGCAAGACAACACGGGTTATTCGGTCGACGGTTGCTTTGCTCAGTATACGCTGGCTCCGGCAGCGCACGTGGCGAAGATTCCCGATGCCGTTAGTTTCGAACAGGTATGTGGGTGGTCAAGGGAGGGAAGGATTTGAGGGAGGGACAGCTTTACTTGAAGTGAGAAGTCGTCAATGAAGTACCCAGGCACAATTTTGCTTTAATTACTGATCTAATCCTTCTTCAAATGCATTTCTTGATAATTCACGTTTCTTTTTGCCTGTCTTTTTCTCCTGGAAAGGCCGCCCCCATCCTCTGCGCCGGCGTCACAACCTACTCAGGCATCAAAGCCACCGAGGCTCGCCCCGGCCAGTTCCTCACAGTCATTGGCGCCGCCGGTGGATTGGGGCACCTGGCCGTGCAATTTGGTGTGGCCATGGGTTTGCGTGTTTTGGCACTGGATTGTGGAGTGGATAAATTGAAATTTTGCACAGACACATTGGGTGCGGAGGCGGCGTTCGAGGCAATGGACCCGGAGGTGGCAGCGCACGTAAGGAGGGAAGGAGGAGGGGAAGCGAGGGATGCCGCAACTATATTGTTTCATATTCTTCTCACAATTTCCCCATATGTGTTCTACTTTCCTTGGAATCAGACAGTTCCCGTTACTCATCGGACCCCTCTTATCCCCCCCCTCCTTCCCTCCCTTGTTGCCTCGCTCAGGTGACCAAGGCCACTAACGGCGGATCGCACGGCGTCCTCTGCCTCGCTCCCTCCATCGGCGCCTTCAAATCCGCCGTGGGGCTTTGTCGTCGAGGGGGCACAATTGTTATGGTTGGATTGCCCAAAGGTGATATGCCTCTCAACATTTTTGACATTGTCATTCGGGGGATTACAGTGCGAGGGAGTATTGTGGGGACCCGAAAGGATTTGGCGGAGGCTTTGGATTTTGCGGCGCAGGGGAAGGTGAATTGTCATGTGGATGTGCATCCGTTTGAGGAGCTGAACCAGATGTTTGATGATTTGCGCTCAGGGAAGGTATTGGGACGGATTGTGTTGAACGTGAGTGGGGACTAGAGAGAGGGAGGGAGGACGGCGCTTGCGTGTGAGGGTCGAGCTCTATGTGTATGTGAGTGTATCCATCTGATTTTGGTAGTGAGATTGACAGATTTACATTATATGGTACGGTTTGCTACTACTGTGCTCACAAAGGCAAGCCGGCGACATTTCGTGCTGTCTTCTTGTTTCGAGACGGCCGCACCACATGAGTGCGAGGAATAAAGAGACGAAAGGTTTAGGGAAATAGTGATTGCATGACTCAGACCTTGCAGCTGATATGTGTAGAGAGATGTCATGGGGTTCGAAGCCATGCGGAGAAGAACAATAGTGGCATATTGGGGGTACTTTGGACGGGACGGAGAGACCTGGAAGGGAACAAGTATATGTATATATTTATGTGGAGGAATACAGAGACAACTTATTTGACACTTTACGGGAAATCTATGCTCGGAGCTTATGGACATTTCCATTCTTATGCATAGGATTCTGTCAATTTAATGTACAATTTTTCACCTCTCCTTCATTGAGAAGCTGTTCGATCTCAGCAGCCCTTACCCTCATGGGCTTCAAAATCATGATGCAAGTTGATGTAATCTTCAATCAATAGCCTTCGAGAATCATAGTTCTTTAAAGCGTTTCACCATTAAGAAGAAGGTCGAGGAAAGGTATGAGGAGACTTAGTCAGCATAAATATAGCATTTCTCCAGCAAAAAAGAATGGTAATCCATTACATCAGGGCATTATGATTTAATTGTGAGCCAATAGTGGTTACCGCTTTCAAATGGCTTTACGCGCGCATGGAAGATTGACAGTCAGGTCAGGACAGCGTCCTTCCACCCAGAAATACAGGCAAAATGCCCAGCAGCGGGAGACCGTGGAAGTCGCCAGAGTCGTTACATACATACATATATTATAGCTTTCTTCTTCCTCGTCCTCTTCTCCCTTCTACTTGCCCAAAGCTAAAACATCAGCCGCCACCATCATACCTAACTGGTAGCTCTATCCATTGTTCTTTCCTTTTTGATCCCGCAAGATTTCGCTGTCGAGGTCCTTTTTCACTATTTTTTTCTTTCTATCCCCCCCCCCGCAAAAGCCATATCCTCTTCCAAGCCATGCATGCCGGACACGTACTACCATATCTCATTCGCCTGTGCCTTAATGTGCCTGCATTTGCGCCGCGGCCATCTTCAGTAAGCTCGTAGCTATAAGCACCATCGATGTGTCTTTGAAGATGGACGAATAATAAGTAAGGATTGAATTGCGTGTAGTGTGGGGTCACGACACAACCAAATCATGGAGGACTGCGGAGGGGCAGCGCGAAAAAGAAGAGAATGTCCGGCCGAAAATGTGAGTGTCGGATGTAAGCAGGCAACTACAAATTGCATATTGAGACTTAAAGAGCTATGTAAAATGAAAATGTGGTGGTAAAGGAGAAAAGAGGTAAAATTTAGTCTGACCCCGGTTGAAAAATGGGCAATGGGCCAGTTGTATGGGCCCTCCGATCGTTACTCGCCGATACGCCGTTACGCATATTGAGTTTACCATTTGATTGCCTCGTTCATTTTCCTTTTTCTTGCAAAAAAAGTAAGGGAGAACAAAGAGAACGCAGATAAACACAAAGCACAAACAAATTTGTATGTGCAAGGCATAAGGTGCCAATTTGAGTGTTCCTTCATTGTTTCTGCTTGTGGGGCACCGTGCAAAGCCATTCGTCCATGCATTGATTCGTGCGTGCTCAACAGAAAAATCTCACCTGGCCCTCACCCACAAATACACACTCATACACAGCTTTTTCAAGCGGTACCTATGGCTTTCCATCTCGAGGACATCCTCACTGCGTTTACGGAGAAGTACAGGAAGAACAAGGTGTTGACGAGTTGCCTTGCGGAAGCCACAGGCACCTTCCTGCTCGTATTTTTCGGCTTAGGCTTCACGGCAAACGCTGTTCTCGTTAACGCGCCCATAGACCTCTTTGGTGGAGCTTTCCTATGGGGCTTGGCCTTGACTCTGGGCATCTACGTGACCGCCTCCATCTCTACTGGTACGTGCCCCGACAGGGAATGGGAAAAAGAATAGTTGGCCAAGTGGGCCACTTGTGTTCTTGCCCGAAGGCCTGGCAGGACTCCTTCATATTGCGCCTTGATTTGACGGCATACAAGAAGCATATGAGCAAGCTTACTTCCTGTGTATCTGCCTTATGTGTGATGTAGAGAGAGCGGGCATTGGTCGCTATGCTTCTACACGCCGCCACACAATATGCGTTCATGAACATTATCCTTACCGCCCACATCCCTCAAACCTCTCCCTTTCCCTTCACCCATCCTACACACATAGCGCATCTGAACCCGGCTGTTTCAATTGCTCTGGCAATTTTTCGCTCCAAGGAGTTCACACCTCGAATGTGCGTGTGTTACATCGTCAGTCAAACCATCGGGGCCTTCATAGGCGCCCTCCTTGTCTTTGGGCTCTTCAACGACTTTCTCGTCGCATATGAGCAAGAGAACAATATCGTGCGGGGATCTGTGGCTAGCATTGGGCAAGAGATGATTTATGGGGAGTTCTTTCCCAATCCCGCAATCATTCCCCACACTGTTGGGAACAGCGCTCTTCTCCCGGGAGGCTCGATCGAGCACGCATTTGCCATGGAATTTGTTGGTACGTTTTTGTTGATGTTTTTGATCCTGGCAATCGTGGATCGTAACCAGAACACTTTGAAGCATAAGGAATTGGCGCCACTCATTATTGGCTTATCCTTGGTGAGCATCGTTTCTGTTGTGGCCCCGTCGACGGAGGCATGCATCAACCCCGCAAGGGACTTCGGTGCGAGGCTCGTGGCGGTGATGATGGGATATGGAAAAGTAGCGCTTCCGGGGCCGAGGAACGAAATGTGGGTCTATATCTTTGCGCCGATATTGGGGGCGTTGGTGGGAGCGTTGTTCCATGATCTTTTGATTGCTCCGGGCCTGCGAAGGACTGCGAAACCGTATGTGACGTATCAGTCGAAGGTCCATGATTTGCAATTGCAGAGGTCGCTGCGGTGAGTGTGTATTTGTCTTCCCCCCGACGGGTGGAGGGGAAAAGACGAAGGAGGTTGAAGGGGGGGGGGGTCATACGTATTCGCTTACATTTCCACCCCCTATTTCTCACAATCATCTCCTGCCCCCTTGATTCACTCAAATAGCGACATCTTCAGCAACCAGGGGTCCAAAGACGAAATCAGCAGCCCCTCTTCTGGTGGTGGTCTCACCCTCGAGCAACAGACGAAGCTGCTTGCCATTCTGGCTGGTGCTGCCTTTCAAGGCGGCAAGCAGGAGGAAGCGGCGGAGGCAGAGGCACGCCCTGCCTAAAGAGATGAAATGTGTGCCATGTTGACAAAACGATTAGCACAGAAGACCATCAAACCGTATAAATAATAAGTTTAAAGGAAAGCAGAGAGAAGAGGAGACCAATAATGCAAGGGAAATGGGTAAAGAATGAGTGACTGGGAAAGTAAAATGAGAATGGTGTGATATAGGGATGAGGGCGAGAGAGGTGCCCTTCTGCTCTGTTGATGGGAACAATTACGTGGGCGAATAATTATAAACTACGATGGATTTTGGAGAAAGGCTAGCTTCTTTTCTAGAGGAAGGGAATGCACGCTTTTGCCGTTTCAAAAAAAAAATCATCAAATGCATTCAAGGAAAGGACGTGTGTATGCGACTTGCATGTGTGCGATTATAAAGAATGATGCCGGAGGAAATAGAGGTTAACTACTCATGATAAATAACTGTATCAATAACTGAATTATTCTTAATTGGGCAGCTTTATGTATAGGGAGCCAGAGGAGGACGGGAAAAATGAGGTGGGAGGAAGAGGATGAAAGTCAAAGACAGTCGAGAAGGGTGTAAAAAACAAACATTTACCCACAGCGAGATAGCAGAAGAAATAAGACAAGACAAATCGTTCGCCAAGATACCAAAGGCCGACACTTTTTGGAATGCAGATTTTCGCTGCTCATGATCTAAAAGAAAGGCTGGCTCTTGTTTCGCCGTTTCCCACTTCTTGCCCTAATTATTTCTGTGACATCAAGTTTTGTACACTGCGTTATTATTGACTGATTGTGTGCTTTCCAGTCTAATAGGGCAAAAGTCTGCGATCATCTCTCTCTGGCATCTTTTCATGTTGCCATTCCGCCATCTGATCGTTTCATTCCGTTTGGCTCTCTCCTGCTGATCATGGCATCAAAGAGGACAGAAAAGGTCCATCACCCGCATCAAACTTAAAGGCGTCCAGCGAAAGGGACATTTTCCCGTCTCCCTCCTCTACCCGTCCTCCCTCTCCTCCTCTTTCTCCTGTTGTTGCTGCTGCTGGCGACTGCTTTTGATTATCTCGAGGTCGGCGGCGACGGAAATTAACGGTGGACTGGGAGGTGACAGCAGCAGTAGGCCCAATGACAGTCTTATTTAAAGCTGTCGTTGTGGCCAAGCTTTTCCCCAGCCCCCTCTTCAATCCCAAATTATCAGAAGCATTATCATCATCACTTTGATACAAAAAGGGCTCAAACGAAATTAAGGTCGTGCTAATACCATGACTAGACTCATGCATGGTAGTCGTTCTTGCTGCTACCGCTGCTGATGCTGCGTTAACCACAGCCATCTCCCTCACACCGTCATCATCACCCGTCTCGTCCAAGTCAGCTTGGTTAAGCGGACGTGCTGCGGCTACTGCTGCTCCTTCTGCTGAAGATGCTGTTGCTGCTGCTGATTCTCCATATGGCGTCCCCGGCGTGGGCGGCTGCAACGAATCAGAGCCATACCCTCCGTCTGCTCCTCCCTTGCTGCCGCTTAACCTTATTTTTGGTCTCCTGCTTCCTCCTTCCTCCACTTCCTCCCTTTCTTCCTCTTCCTCGGCAGCGGATGTGGCACCACCAGCACAGGCACCACCACCACAGGCAAAACGCCGCAATGTGAAAGCCGTGGGCCGACCGCCTAATGTTCGTTGCCGTTTCCAATATGACGATACCAAGGATGATGATGACAATGATGATAATAATGACGATGGTGATGGTGATAAGGATGAGGGCGACGACAAGGAAGGCAAACCCCCGCTAGATCTATTTTCCTTCTTTGTGTGCGCCTTGTTTTCGCCTTTCCCTCCAAACCAGGTCGACAGGTGCGGCAAGCGAGACAAAATGCCAGTGGTTGATGCTACTGCGGCTCCTCCTGTCCCAGTTGCCTTGTCAGGTGCGTCCTCATGACGTTCTGGTGGTAGGGGCATCGATGACACAGAAGCACTTCCCTCAGCACCAGAGCTGCGGCCGCTGCCACCACTGTTGGTGCTTACACTCTTCCTCTTCCGAAGCATTGCAGGCAAAGTCCTGAAGCTACCACTACTGCTGCTGCTTTTCATCGCTGCAGCTACTGATACTGTCGCGGCCGCTTTGTTGTTCAAATAACTTGTGAGTCGATTGTTTTGATGCAAAGGCACAGGCGCCAAACTCTTGCGAAGCCCGGGACGGTAGATGACATTCCTCCTTACAGCTCCACTAAAGCGTGAAGAATCAGTCGTAGTGACACCACCATTCGCTTCCCCTTCCTCTTCCTCTTCCCCGTCCCTGTTCTCGCCCTCCTGCGGCCGGTGTCTTGCTGCCGTCAGGAACGCGGAGATCTTCGGCTGCGAAGCTGAAGCTGATGCAGCGGCAGCACAAGCAGCAACTGTAGTGGAAGCAGCACAAGTAGCAGCAAAGTGAGTGGTAGAAAGGGAGGGAGGAAATGGTGCCAGAGTGATTGGATCGATGATGCCGTCGGCAATCTCCGCAGCCAAGGCATCCTCCATCCACGGACCCAAATAGTCCATTGTAGAGGCAGCAGCAGCAAGAACAGAAGCAGGAGGATGAGTAGGGATAGGGGCGTTGCCAAGTGGCAGGGGGTGGACATGAGTCAAGACCCGCGCTACGGGGTCAAACACTCGTTGATGCCTAAACGTTTTCAAGGCCTCAAGGAAACGTGCCTCGTAGTCAGCAGGTATCTTATGCTTAGCCTCAAATCGCATCGCTCTTATCGCCTTGGTCGCTGTTTTGTGTCGATGCACCAAGCGATAAGCCGATCGTAAGCCCAGCCCAGCCACACTAGAAAGGTAATCACACCCTGACAGTATGCACATCACCAAAAACGCCTCCCCGTCCCACGTCCGCAAGTCCCCAAGTCCTGGAATAGGCGCCCTGAAAATATCCGCGTGCAGAACTTGTTGCGCCATGCCTGTGGCCTCCTCCAGCTTGAACAATACGCGGGGACAGCCTGTGGCCAGCAGATCCGAGTCCTCAGTAAAGACCGCGTCTAGTTGCCCCGTGCGACAGAGGTAAGCTAGCTGGGCATCTGCCTCATAAGGAGCCACCACACACGTCACATTCTGCAATCCCGATGCTTCGATGGTGTTCATCCATTCCTTGGCCATGGCGGGAGTCACCTCCACCGCTTTGGTAAAGTAGGGAAAGGCGTCAGCTGCCCTCCCTTCCGCCACCAATTGCAGAGCTTTTCGTCGATTCTCTTCCCGGCGGGCACGGCGTTCATCTTCCGTGCCACGTTTCGCTGGCAAGGGGCCACCGTCAAATACAATGCACACCTGGCCAATGCCATTGGAGAGCAATAGATTTAAACGTTTGAAGCAGGCGTGCAAGTAACGCTTCGTGTCCTTGCCCTGGCAAAGCTCCGCCGCGCAGCCAAAGACGCCTCGATGCAGCCACACATACGCGTCGACCCCCACGCGCAACCCTTGCAACTCACGAATGTGGACGGGGGTAGTTATGGGCTTGAGTGCGCCGAGAAGGCCTTGGATTCCCATGTATCAGAGGTGGTGGTAGTTTGAGTTGGCAAACGTGGAGTGGGGGAAGACAGGCGGGCGGTGTAAAGTGGTGATGCGGGCGCTTGCTTAGACCATCAACCAGGGCTCTGCGAACCTTAAGATTTAAGGCAATGCATCTATTTCCTCATTAGTTGAGGCTCGTGCGCATATTGTGGTGTTGAGCAGAGATGGACGCTCACCTTCGACCTCGTTGCGGCGATGATCATGCGTCGCTAAAGGCCCTTCGTCTAGGAACGTCAACGACCCGCGTTTCGGGGCGTCCCGCTCTCTGCCGACACGTCAAAGGTCTGCTTCGTAACCATGTGCGTGTGATTTGTGTGAGTCTGGTGCCACTTTCGGTTTGGTCGGTCAGGAGACGGACGGAAGAAAAAGAGCGCGAGGCATCATCATCTTGAAACTTGAAACAGCCTTCAGTGAGTTTCAAAACGCAAAACGGCTCAACCTTCCCCGGGGGCGTGGAACCAAGAGGTAGCAAACGCGTAACGGAGACGACGGACCTACTGAGCTGGAATCAACAAATAATTATTCGGGCGAGGCCGAGGGAGCTGGGATCTTTATCATGCTGTGGCACTTGTTTGCGGCGCACACAGCGGTAACAACTTCACATCCATGGGCCGGTCGCCTTCGTGTTTGTTCTTTGCCCCCCCCCCTGCCTGCCCTTCCACACGACCAAGAGGACCCCCCGAGGCTTAACCCTACCAAACCCACACAGGCAACTCAAACCTCACCTGTCAACCCCATGCACACCTACCCTTCTCACAGCAAGGAGCATGCAGGCCTTTGCAGGCCCATGCTGGAGCCAGACCCCTGGCGGTTGCGCCACAACACCTCGCATCGCCTCCTTCGGTGTCCACCTCGTCGTCTGTTTCGCGCTCCTATTTGCAGCTCCAAGACTGGTCACATCATCATCGTCAATATCACCACCAAGTGGCAGCAGCAGCAACGGCAGCATAACTGCACCGTGTAGCCTGGAGAACTTCGAGGCATTTTGCGAGGAGTTCCACAAGGACTACACCGCCAACCCAAAAGAGCTAGCCCGGCGCTTCCAGGCCTGGAGCAAGTCCTGTATTTATTTGGAAAATTATAAAGTGGAGCATCCTGACGCCTCTTTTCACATGGCTTACAATCACCTGAGTGACCGCTTGCCAGAGGAACACGAGGCCATGTTCGGGTACAAGGTGAAGCCGCGGGCAGGGCGTGTCACGCCTTCTTCTCTCTCTGACAGTATCAACAACATTACCCACCGAGGCCTGCAAGGTTTCCACAAACACGAGCGGTCCGAAGAGGATGCAAAAGAAGAAGCAGCCGACGGCACGTATCCCGTCCCTCCCGAGTGGGCGAAGGAGCTCATGCCCCGAGACTTACCCGCTGCTGTGGACTGGCGGGTGGCCAAACTAAACCCTGATAATGTTGTTGCCGTGACACCTGTCAAAAATCAAGCTGCCTGTGGTGCTTGTTGGGCGTTTACGACAGCCGCGGCGGTGGAGGGAGCGGTGGCGGTCACAACGAAAGTTCTAAATGAATTGAGTAATCAGCAATTGATTGATTGTGTGAAGCAGAATGAGGGGTGTAACGGCGGAGATTTTGACTACGCATTCAAGTGGGTCGCGCAGAAAGGCTTGGCGTCTTCATCAGATTACACATTTACTCAAAGCCAGGGAAAATGTCGGGCGAATGAATTCGCGGTCGCCTCGCAGATCAAAGATGCATATGAGACGGCTCCGTGCAGTAAGAATGGGTTAATGAGCATCGTGGCACGCCGGCCTGTGGCTGTTGCCATTGATGGATCTTGTGAGGCATTTGTTCAGTATCGGGGAGGGATATACACGGAGAATTGTGGGACTGATCTGAATCATGCGGTGACGATTGTGGGGTATGGAACGGATGAAAAGTCGGGAACTGATTACTGGGTACGTGTGGGAGGGGAAGGGGGAGGGTTGGCGTTCGCAGCATGGAGGCTTCTCTTCATGCTTCCAAGCGTGAGGAATGGTTGTTTCTGTTTATTACTTTGTCATGCACTTTCAATTGTCGAGCCCTTATTCCGCCTTATTTAAAAAAAATACAGATCATCAAAAACAGTTGGGGTAGGCGCTGGGGTTCCTCTGGCTACGGACTGATCGCCCGCGGGATAGGGAAATGCGGCGTGAGCAATATGGAGGAGTATGGTTATTATGCTGCTGGAGGTATTGCTTTTGTGAATGGGACGGGTTTTTTCAGTGATGATGCCTTGGCACAAGACCCGAATGTCGGTTTCTTCGATCAGATTTTACAGTGGAAATACCTAAGTGTTGTCTTGGGCATTGCGATCGCTCTATTGGCGTTCCCGATTATCATGTCATTCTTACGCGCGTTACACCGATGCTGTTGCGGGGCACCAGCAGGAGGAAAAGGAAGAGGGAGGGGAGGGCGGCAAATGGGCTCTCCCAACGGTGCAGCACCTGCGATGGTGGTGCCGATCGGTAGTGGTGGAGGGGGAGGACGAACGCCTCCCTCGCGTTCTCCTGGAGGGGATCGAGGCCCTCCTCCTCGGTCTCCTCCAAAAATTTCATCCCGAAATTCTCCACTACCACCGCCGCCGCCGCCGACAGTGCCAGGCACAGAAATGGCAAGTGAGTGGGCTTGTCCGGCGTGTACGTTCTTCAATGCCCCGCATATGAGTGTGTGTCAGATTTGTGGGCATCGAAATTAGGAGGGAAACGAAAACAAAAGAAGGAGAGGAAAGGGTCACAGTGGATAATAGTTGTAGAGGTAACTAGAGAAGTTGGAGTATGAGAAGAATGAATCGTTTGTCTTCTTCCTTGTGGGACGAGGAATGGACCAAGACGGACAATCTTTGGGTGAAGAAGGAAAAGGCGGCATGGAGGAACATGAATGAATACCTGGATGGCAGGGAAATAAGTAAAATGAATATGCAAAATAACCTACGGGCTTGAGATAGAAATAAGTAACAGGCAAAAAATGCATAAACTCAAAAGACCGGGGTAACGGCTCTCATGTCTCAAAGGAAGTCTTGAATCATGCAATGTTTCTTTGCCTTTCTATCGCTCTATATGTAACATGCTTTTAATGTCTTGATTCTCTACCAAAGACTAGTCCTAGCCCCCTTCCTCCACCTCTTCTTCCTCCCCCTCCGTCACAATCTCAATCTCTCCCGTCGCCAAGGCCATAATACCTTGAAACAAGAGAAAGAATCCGACAACCCCACCAACCACCGTCAACCAAATCACATTCTCCTTGTGCCTCGCCCGTTCCTCTTCCAATTCCTCCGCCTTCTTCCCCCCTTCCGGGCCAGCAGCCGTTGTGCCTGCTTGTTTCTTTCCAACCCCACCGACGCCGCCTTTTGGCCCTTCACCTTCTTCTAAGAATTTGTGAAGCATTGGCTCGGGGACTAAGGGGGCCTCAGCGCACAATTTAGCGGCTTTAACTTGATTGAATGGGTTGCGGCTGTTGACGTAGTCGGCGCGTTTGTAATACTCCTTTACATTGGACGCCACCACAAAACCTTGCTGTTGCTGCTGCTCTGCAGAAGAGGCTACTGTTGCACTTCCAATCTCAAAAAACTCCTCGGCAATACGTCTGAAAAAACGCATGAGATTTCCAAACGTACTCACTATCACCAAAACATTCACATCGGCCAACGCTTCTACTAGGTGCCCGAATAAACACGCATCAAAACTCGTAGGTTCTCGTCCAAAGAAGAAATCCCCCGTACTTGCCCCCAGCCAGTTATCCAACTCACGATATACGACACGCGCTCTCGCCAACAGCTCCCCCAGACCCACCCCTCCCTCCACCAGCCCCCTCCAGCGTTGCTCCGCCATACCACGCCGCCGCTCAGCACTCGCCCACGTCGGACCAAGCGGAAAGCGGGTGGCCCTCAAAATGACATTGCGAACATTCTGGACAAAATTCCTCTCGTCCCGATACCGGGAGGCACCTAGCGCAGGGGCCAACTTTTCGGAGACTAAGGCATGCAAAGCAGAGACTTGTGCTCGCTTTGCGCCAGAGAGTTTGCTGTCTAGGTCGAGGCTGGAGGGGTAATGCTCGCGAAGATATGCCAACGCATCGTCTTCAGGTATAATAAATTGCCCATCTATCAATACGGGGAGGCGACCGGCCGTCTCGAGGAATGGGTATTCGAGATTTCGCACCACGTAGGGGGCGCGAACGAAACGCAGGTAGAGTTGCAGAGCAAATGCTGGGCGAAATTGGAGGAGGATGAGCGGTTGTTTTCCCTCGGCGTGGGCTTTGATGGGGTTGGGGTCGACAGCGTGTCCAGGGCAAAGGGAGGAGGTATGTGCGCCTAGGGGGTTCTTGGAGAAGTCGCTTTCGAAGAAGTCAGCGGAGGAGAACATGGCGTGGGGGCTACAACGTGTGGGTGAGTGGGAGTGGATATCGGTGGTGATTGTAAGGAGCGGTGATGCTTGTCATGGTTGCACAAGGCTTGTGACTTACACTGTGGTGACAAGGCAGCAAGCATCTGAATTAAAAAAATATGCGCGAAGCGAGCGGTTGGCACGGCGCAACGTCTTCTACTTGCATGTTCTTTCGAGACCTCGACAACACACTATGTATCCAAGCCCAAAACTTCGCAAAGGAGCATCACAAGCTGCAGCATAAGAAGATACTAACCGCGAGAAGGAGCGAGACGAGAAGGAGAAGCGGGCCGGTTGCAATATAAGAGAGGCTCCGTCATCCATATGTGCGCTCGACGCGCACCTTCTGTGGTTCATTAAAAGAGACTCCCGTAGCGGGCATCCAATCAATAAGAGTGCAGTGAAAGTACATCGTTTCCAAAACATTTGTTGATGTTCCCGACTCTCTACCACCACGCACAGTGCCTGGTCAAGATGGAAAGCTCGAAGACATCTTGCAGCGCAGGCGGCAGGGACCAACGACACATCCACTTGGCCTTGGCTGCGTGGGGCTTTTCATCGTGGATCTTATTCAATGGTACGTCGTCAATGGCAGGAGGAGATGTGAAGTCTTAATATTATCGTCGATGGGACAGTTGTTTGTCTTGGTGTGAGAAATGCCCGCTGTCCGCTTGGCTACCACCGAATATCAATGCTCTTTCCGAAAACAGGCTTGTGGGGCCAGTTGCCGCTCTTTATCCGCACATTGCCGGAGGTGAGCAGTAGGGAGGATACTGCAGAGGGGAATGACAGGCTGCTCGAGAAGGAAGCGTAATTATCTACGTGCCGATATCATCACCACCTCTTCTTATCTAAACCTTCACATCTACAGGGCAACAAACTGGGAGTTCTCATTTTGGCTGCAGAGCAGCTTGCCTACATCTTTCCATTACTGTTCATGTACAAGAAACGCCGTTTCAACAATAGCCGCCGTTCCCAAGAGGTAAGAATTAGGTGATGATATTACAATCAAACAGGGGAAGCTTTGACAACTTAGAAGATTAAATAAGCGAACAAGAGGGACAATCATGCTCAGCTGATATCCCCCTCCCTCTGAGGCTCACATGCGTACCCTATAATCTTATTGTCGCCCTTTCCTTTTTCCCCATTCACCCGCAGATGGACATCTGGATCGTCCTTCTCTCCGGCCTGGCCGTCTCTCTTCTCCTCTCCCGCTACTGGCACGCGCAAGCCGTGATTGACAAGCACCTACACAGTATCGGCCTCCTGAGCCTCGCCTTTCTCACAGGTGCGGTGTGCAGTAGCACCGGCGTCGTCTTCACCCCCTACCTTGCAACTCTTCCCAAGAGCTACACGTCAGCCCATGTACGCAAGGCGGGAAGGAGGGAGAGAAGAAAATGGAGGCAAGAGCTTTATAAGTTTTTGTACTCACCCCCCCCCCCCGTGCACTCATTTCATCATACCCTCTCTGTCAAATACAGACAGCAGGTGCGGGTTTGAGCGGCTTGGCAGTAGCCCTGTTGACTCTTGCCGCAGACGCAGGCTCGCTTCACCCGAGGTTGAGCATCGAGAGGTACTTTAATGTGCTGTCCCTGGTATTCCTGGGGAGTTGTTGCGCATTTTATTATGTCCGGACGCATATCAACATGGAGGAAATGTACGAAGCGATCGGCCATGCTTCCTCTTCCTCCCCCTCGCCGTCCATATCCTCGTCAAGGCCAACAGCGGCAACGGCGGCGGCTGCGCAGGAGAATGGAGAGGGAGGAGGAGGGGGAGGGGGGAACTATGGGTCCCTTTGTGATACCCAGCATCACGGACACAACGACGACCAACCGCTCATTGCCCGTGTAGTCGTCGACGATGACAGAGCCGCTGCAGCGGCAGCAACAGGAAGAGCGACAGGCGAATCATCTCGAACGAAAGAGTCATACGCAGCAGTCTTTACCTTGCAATGCCTGCTTTCTGCCCTTGCGTATGGCATGGTTCCCTCCATCCTCCCTCTTGCCTGCACCGGCTATCGCGACCCTTCCCGCACTTTGATGCTCTCCACTGTTGGTTTTATGTGCGCTGATCCCTTGGGAAAGCTGGCCACAAGCTTCTTACCCACCGGGCGGATTTTTGGACTAGGGCTCTTCACAATGGCGGTGGCGGGGTGGTTGCTTTATTGTGCCGTGCGATCGCCGAAGCCGCCGTTGAGTGAATTGCCTTTTGGGGGATGGGTGGTGATAGTGGCGAATTCCGTGTTCAGTTTCGCATTTTCTTTCACGAGCATTTCGATTTTCTTTGACCGGCGAAGGAAATTGGAGAAGGAGGGAGAGGATGAAGAAGCCACGAAGGCCGCAGCTGCTGTTTCCGGTGCGGGGGCAAGGGACGGGAGGGAGGTAGGAGAAGGTAGAGAGAAGAGAGGAGGTGAGGGTGCGTATGAGTGGTTTGCGTGGTCGGCGTTTATGATTCAAACGGGGGCTTTTTTGGGAACTGCCGTGTCTTTAGTAGTTGTGTTGATGCTGTCCTGACGGGAAAGATAATCGAAGTGGAATTGAGATTTGAGTGTACGTATGTGTGGATAAATGGATGTATGTACATGTGAAGGACTCAGAGGTCGCAGTCCTTGGCGTTAGTGGTAGTTGTTGTTGGAGTAGGGGGTAAGCAATAGATTCTCGCAACACTTTTCCTTGGGAAAAAAGAGAAGACGTGGCGTTTCCTGTGCGTGGATCCAACAAGATGAAAAAAGGTTGAATGGTGTATCTGACGTTGGTGTCCTCTCTCGCATCGCCCTTCTTTCGTTTCCTATTTCTTTTCGCCCAGGCTCCTCGACACTGAGAAAGTCTCCCTCCCCTTCCCCCTCTTCCTTCTTTTGTGCCATGAGGGATGCATTTCTGGCCCGTATATACAAAATATAAATACGACTATCGATCTCCTGTTTCTCTCCCTGGCTTTCTCTTTCTCTCTTTCGCTGGTTCGCTGGTTCTATCTTAAAACCCGCCCACATCCGCTCACATTCTCTCACACCCACACCATTCCATACGCTTGCCCCCTCTTGCTTTCCGCCTCCCCCCCCTCTCCGCCCCACCCTTACTTTCCTTTTTTATCATTTAAACCATCATTCTCCTTCCTTTCTCTTTTTCCCCCCCTA